>SL_3KL_010_SEDDRAFT_10001017_pt1 | contig 24890 bp, 27 predicted proteins | sample SodLakKL_010_SED_2_FD_10381 | JGI IMG/M metagenome (IMG submission 10381) | reverse complement strand
GGCTGTAGTAGGTCCCAAGGGTTGGGCTGTTCGCCCATTAAAGCGGTACGTGAGCTGGGTTCAGAACGTCGTGAGACAGTTCGGTCCCTATCTGTCGCGGGCGTTGGAGATTTGAGGAGGGCTGCCCCTAGTACGAGAGGACCGGGGTGGACGGACCTCTGGTGTATCAGTTGTCCCGCCAGGGGCACTGCTGAGTAGCCACGTCCGGAAGGGATAAGCGCTGAAAGCATCTAAGCGCGAAGCCTTCTCCAAGATGAGATCTCCCATTCCTTCAAGGAAGTAAGATCCCAGGAAGATGACCTGGTTGATAGGCCGGGGGTGTAATGGTGGCAACACCTTTAGCTGACCGGTACTAATAGATCGAGGACTTAACCTAAAATTATCCGCTGTACGGTTTTCAGAGAACAAGCAGGAGATTTCCCATAAACAAGCTTCGCCATGGGAAACACATGATTGTTTGCTTTCGCAAAGAGGTTTCCGGTGGGAATAGCGGAGGGGCAACACCCGTTACCATCTCGAACACGGAAGTTAAGTCCTCCAGCGCCGATGGTACTTGGGACGAGAGTCCCTGGGAGAGTAGGACCCTGCCGGATTAAAACTGAAACCTTCCCCAGGAGTTTTACGGGGAAGGTTTTAATTTTGCAAAATAAATTGCAAAAATTCTAAATGGAAAAAGGATTTTCCGGTGTTTGAATAGAATAAATATACTCATAATGCAATGCGCATACATAAGACCATCACGAGACCATCATGAATGAACATTTCAGACCTTTGAGATTCAGTTTTCATATGGTACTGGTTGAAAGTTTATTCTAGAAGGGGGGAGTCTGTTTTTCATTTTTTTTTGTCGGGTTGACTGATTCTATTCTTTGATTAAAAAAGGAGGTCAAAAGATGGCTGGACGTAACATGAAAGACTATGACAAGACTTATGCGGAGTTCAAGATTGATGTGCCGGAATACTTCAACTGGGCCCGGGATACGTTCGATAAGTGGGCGGAGGACCCCAAGAAGCAGGCCATGCTGTGGGTTGATGATTTTGATAACGAAAAGAGCTTTACCTTTCAGGATTTTTCCCTGCGGTCAAAGCGCTTGTCTAATGTGTTAAAGAATAATGGAATCAACCAGGGCGAGCCCCTCTTGCTCATTTTGCCGCGAGTTCCCGAGTGGTGGGAAGTCTTTATCGCGTGCCTGCGCACCGGGATCGTTGCTGCCCCGGGCACGGCAATGCTGACCCCCAAAGATATAAAATACAGGATCGATTCATCCGAGGCCACCTGTATCATTACCAATGCGGATAACGCACCCAAAGTGGACCAGATAAGAGCAGAATGCCCCACCGTAAAATGCTGTATCCTGGTCGGTGATAACCGCGAAGGATGGCTTAATTACGAAGAAGAATTGGCCAAGGCGTCCGATGAATTTGAGGCGGCCAAGACGAAGTCCGAAGAAAACTCGATCTTATATTTTACCTCTGGAACTGTCGGCATGCCAAAAATGACTGTGCATACCCATGTTTCTTACCCCATGGGTCATACGATTACGGGCAAGTTCTGGTTGGATCTCACACCGGATGATCTGCACTTCAACATTTCTGATACCGGTTGGGCCAAGGCCGCCTGGAGCAGTTTCTTCGGCCCCTGGAACTGCGGTGCTGCCATCTTCATTCACAATCCGGGCAGCCCGAAATTTGATACCGACCGGGTCCTTCGGCTTATGGAAAAGTATCCGATTTCCACATTGTGCGGTCCGCCCACGGCTTACCGGGTCTTTGTGTTGCAGGATCTGAAGAAATATGATTTAAGTTCGTTAAGACACTGTGTTGCCGCTGGAGAGCCGCTGAACCCGGAAATCATCGATGTCTGGGAAAAGGCTACCGGTATCAAAATCCGTGACGGTTATGGACAGACGGAGTCTGTCCTGCTGGTGGGCACCTTCCCGCCCCTGGAGGTCAAGGCTGGTTCCATGGGCAAACCTTCTCCCGGATTTAATATCGCGGTTATTGATGACGATGCAAACGAGGTGCCCGTCAACCAGGAAGGCGACATTGCCGTGCGGATGAAGCCGGATAGACCCGTCGGCATTTTCAAGGAATACTGGAAGGAGCCGGAAAGAACGGCGGCGACCATGCGCGGCGACTGGTATATCACCGGCGACCGGGCGGTCCGCGATGAAGATGGCTACATCTGGTTTGTGGGCCGCTCCGATGACGTGATCTTGAGTTCCGGTTACCGCATCGGTCCCTTTGAGGTGGAGAGCGCTCTCATCGAGCACCCCGCAGTAGCGGAATCAGCCGTTGTGTCCAGCCCCGATGAGTTCAGGGGTGAGATTGTCAAAGCCTTCGTCATCCTCACTCCCGGGCATACAGGGTCGGATGAGCTGGTCAAAGAAATCCAGGAATTCGTCAAGAACAACACGGCTCCTTACAAGTATCCCCGGGAAATTGAATTTGTCGAAGAGCTGCCGAAAACCATCAGCGGCAAGATTCGCCGGGTTGAACTGCGAGATAACGAGTGGAAGAAAAAGGGCAAGGGCAAGTAACATTTTTTGCCTTGTGCCTTGATAATTACTCAATTCTAGGTTACGATCAACAGGCTGGTTCCCGCCTTCTCGCCAGCCTGTTTTTTTGTCCACGTTTGCGGTTTATTACTTTTCTGTTGACTAATAGAAACGAAAGAGAGATAATTAGATGAGAAAGACTTGATTTTGTCTGCAAATTGGATCGAGTTGAGAACTCCAGAAATAAAGACATCGTGCATCCAAAAAGGACTATTTCGCAAGATAAAGGGGGTTGGCTTTTTCTGTCTTGTTGATGATCAATCGCTGAAGACTGCTTGGAGTCTATAGTTTTAAACTTACATTTTGATGGGAGGATGTATTCGTAATGAAAATGCCCGGTATAACCGAACTGGTTTTGATTTTAGCCATTGCCTTGATTATTTTCGGACCGCGTAAATTGCCGGAGATAGGTCGTTCCATTGGCAGGGGGATCCGCGAGTTTCGAAGCGCAACGACGGATGTGAAAAAAAGCATCAGTTTAGATGAAGATGAAGACGAAGGCGATCGCGCTTCCAGCAAAGCAGAAGAAGAAACAGCAAGTCAAGGGACCTCGGCCGAGGAGTCCGTTGTGCAGGGGAACATGGAAAAAGAATCTGTTGAACCAGAAGCGGCAGACGATAAAGCGCAGGATGAGGCGAACAAAGAAGAACAAAAAGTCTAATCTATCTTCAACACGAAACATTGAATTTGTGTGCGCCCTGGCATTTCGATAACTTGCTAAAAAGGAGGGATGGGTGAGATGTTTACTGGAAGACCTGGATGGCTTGAAATCGTGTTAGTCCTGGGGATTATCCTGATTATTTTCGGGCCGGGTAAGCTTCCCGGTTTGTTTAAAGCTGCGGGTGAAACAATACGAAATTACAAAGCTGGTATTAGTGGAAAAGATCAAGAAGATGAAGAAGGGGCTAAACAGGAAAAATAGCGTACTGCATCTTGATGCAAGGTGCTTTGAAGTCTTGTCCGCGTAAATGAGAGGGGTCCATGATGGCTGCGAGAAAGAAAAAAGTGTCCAAGGAAGCAGAGATGGCTTTTTTTGATCATCTCGATGAATTGAGAAGAAGACTTGTCTATGTTGCCGCGGCAATTTTGGTTGCCTCGGTAGTTGCTTTCTTGTTTATCGAGAACATCATCGACTTCATTACCCGGCCCGCCCGAGACCTGGAGCTCATTTATACAACCCCGGCGGAAGCATTTATGTCGCAGATCCGCCTTGCTTTTATTGTAGGCATTGTGGTCGCTCTTCCTTTTATTTTTTTTCAGATTATGTCTTTTATTATGCCGGCCTTGCGAGAATCTGAAAAAAAAGCCATGATTCCGCTGATTGTGTTGATGATCTTTTTGTTTGCCCTGGGAATTTCTTTCGGGTATTTTGTTGTTTTTCCTTTTGCCTTAACTTTTTTCCTGGGATTTGCCACGGATCAGCTGCTGGCTTACTTTAAAATTAGCGAATATATTTCCTTTGTGGTTGCTTTTTTGGTTGCTTTTGGCGTGGTCTTCCAGGTGCCCCTGGTCTTTTGGTTTTTAGGATACCTTTCCATTGTTTCTTCGCCGCTCTTGAGACGCAACAGGAAATATGCGGTTCTTATTGTAGCTGTATTGTCGGCCGTAATCACACCTCCGGACCTTTTTTCGCAAATCTTGATGATCGGACCCATGATGGTTCTCTACGAAGTGGGTATTTTACTGGTGCGCATGACGGAGAGAAAACGTGCCAAGCTGGAAGAAGCAAGGGAAATGTAAAATACGGGAAAGGGCTGTTGGGTGTTCGCAAAAATGGATTTAAGCGCAGTGATTCTCGCCGGCGGCGATAGTAAACGCATGGGGACCAATAAAGCATTTTTAACCCTGGATAATGCCTGCCTGATTGATCGGATCGTGGATAAGTTGGCGGAAATGTTTCGAGAAGTGTTGATCGTGACCGACCGCGGCCGCGATTTTCAACACTTAAATGCGGTTATCGTCAGCGATATCATCAAGCAAGGTGAAAAAAACGCTTTAAGGGGGATCCATGCCGGCCTCGCTAATGCATCGAGCCCCGCTTCTTTCTTCGTGGCCTGTGATATGCCGTTTTTGTCACTACCACTGATTCGCTTCATGTCAAACTATGCATTGCAGTACGATGCGGTGATCCCCCGGGTAGAAGGACATTTTCAACCACTTTTTGCGTTCTATCACCGCAGGGTATTGGGCCGCGTCACGCGTTCCCTGGAGCAGCAGCATTTTAAAATAACGGATTTTTACGCCGGGTTGAACATGAAAGAAATCGACGAAGAAACTGTACATCGTTATGACCCCGGGATGCGTTCATTTTTTAATATCAATACGCGGGAGGATTATGAGCAAGCACAAAATCTTTTCACCCGGGAGAAAAGTTGAGGAAATGAAGCATGCCGTTAAGCCCATCTGCGGAGAGGGAGGATCATCTACATGGCGGAGAAACTGGTGGATGCATACGGACGAGAAGTGAACTACCTGAGACTTTCCGTGACAGAACAATGCAATCTAAACTGTTTTTATTGCCGCTCTTCTCCCGTCGATTGCGGTGTTGTTTCTCAAGAGGAAAGCTTGACGGTTTCTGAACTGGTGAATATTGGCCGGGCTGCCGTTGAACTGGGAATCAGGCGGATCCGCCTGACGGGCGGAGAGCCCTTGCTGCGTCCCGACATTCTAGAGATCGTCCAGGGTCTGGCCGGAATTCCCGGGATAAACGATCTTTCCCTGACCACAAACGGGGTGATGCTGCATCGCCTGGCCTTTGACCTGGCGGCCGCCGGGTTAAACAGGGTGAACATCAGCCTGGATTCCCTGGATGAGGCCAACTTCAAGCAGATCACCAATGGGGGTAAATTATCCAACACCCTCCTGGGCATTGAAAAGTCTATCCAGGCCGGCTTAACACCGGTAAAAATCAACGTGGTCCTGTTGAAGGGTGTAAACGATCATGAAATACAAAACTTCTTGTCCATGACCCTGGACAAGGAACTGGATGTCCGGTTTATTGAGTATATGCCCTGCCAGCAGGATGAGCAGTGGATCAACCACTTCGTTTCGCTGGAAAAAGTAAGCGAAATTGCCAACCGAATTGGTCCGCTTGTCCCGGTGGAAGGGGAACACGGGGGAGGCCCTGCCCACTATTTCCGGCTCGAAAATGCCGTGGGGAAAATTGGGCTCATTTCTCCCTTGAGCCGACATTTTTGCGACCGCTGTAACCGTTTGCGGGTGACCTCTGACGGCAAGATAAAACCCTGCCTGTTTTCAGAAGAGGAGATCGACTTAAAACCTTACTTGGACGATAAACGAGCGCTGCAGAAAAAATTTCGAGAGGCGTTAACCAATAAGCCGGATCCTTTAAGAGTGGCCAACAGCCCGGAAGAACGGGGCAAGCAATATAAAAGCGCTCGTTCCATGACGCAAACGGGTGGTTAATAGCGGGGAGAGACCCCCCAGGAGGAAAGATAAAGATGACTGGCCGGAAAAACCAATCGGGAAAAGTCGTAGCCGTCTGTTGGAGTAAAAAAAAGGGCGAACGGAAAACCAACATTGCTGAAGCGCAGCTCCTGGAGAACCATGGACTGGAAAATGATGCGCATGCCGGAAACGGGCATCGACAGATCAGTCTTTTGGCCATCGAGAGCATCGACAAGATGCGAGAAAAAGGTTTGGACGTGAATCCGGGAGATTTTGCCGAAAATATTACTACGGAAGGAATTGACCTGGTCCATCTGCCCCTTGGAACACAGATAAGGATTGGGAGCGATGTGGAGCTGGAAGTGACACAAATAGGTAAAGAATGTCATGACCGCTGCGCCATATATTACCAGGCGGGAGATTGCGTGATGCCGCGAGAGGGCATTTTTGTCAGAGTTTTAAAGGGCGGACGGGTAAAAATTGGGAACGAAATTTCTACCCTGTAGTGCTGCCCTACGCCTTAGCGAACCGGAGGGATAGCATGGCTGGACATTCCAAATGGGCCAACGTAAAACACCGCAAGGCCAGGGCAGATGCCCAGAAGGGAAAGATTTTTACCAAACTGGCCCGGGAAATTACGGTGGCGGCCAGGGAAGAGGGAGACGATCTCCAGGCGAACTTTCGTCTCCGCCTGGCAATCCAAAAAGCGCGGGAAGCGAATATGCCTGCCGATAATATTCATCGCGCCGTGCAGCGAGGCACAGGCAGTGCAGACAGTTCCGACCTGGAGCAGATTTTATACGAAGGTTATGGCCCTGGTGGAGTCGCGGTGCTGCTGCAGATCTTAACGGATAATCGGAACAGAACGGCTTCTGAAATCAGGAATATTTTTTCTCGTAACGAAGGAAGCATGGGCGAGTCGGGCTGTGTTTCCTGGATTTTTTCCAGGAAAGGATACGTGGTCGTGGATAAAAATGATACAGCCGGCGGCGAGGATGAACTCATGATGTTGGCCCTGGAAGCCGGGGCTGAAGATTTTCAGGAGGAAGAAAGCAGTTACGTGATCACTTCAGAGCCGGAAGATTTTGAACGGCTCAAAGATGACTTGAGTAATCAGGGGATTCAACCCAGTACGGCTGAGGTGACCATGGTTCCCCAAAATGTGGTCCGCATCGAAAGCGCTGATGAAGCAGCGAAAGTTCTGCGCTTGCTGGAAGCGCTGGAAGACCATGATGATGTGCAAAACGTCTATTCAAACTTCGATATCCCGGAAGAAATCTTGCAGTCGGTTTAGTTGATATTTAACGATTCGGCATAAAACGCTCCAGGGTTCAGCAGAAGGCTGCACCGGCCGGGTGTTTTTTTATGGGTATTTTTTGTGCCGCCGCTTTTGCAGGTAAAAGGCTTGATCCTGTAGAATAGTAGAATGATTGTTTGTATTTCGTCAAGTCAAAGGGTGGGGTGCAAGTCGTGATTGTCCTGGGCATTGATCCCGGTCTGGCCAGAACGGGTTACGGTGTCGTGGAAAAAACATCGAACACGTTAACAGAGCTTGATTACGGTTATATCAGCTCTCCCGTCCGGATGGCCTTGTCTGAGCGGATTTATATCGTCTACAAGAGCGTCCTGCAGTTATTGGCGCAGCACAGCCCGGAAGCCCTGGCGGTGGAACAGTTATTTTTTTGTAAAAATGTACGCACTGCCATGCAGGTAGGGGAAGCCCGGGGTGCTGTGCTCACGGCAGCAGCACAGCAGGGCGTGCAGGTTTTCGAATATACTCCCCTCCAGGTCAAACAAGCCGTTGCAGGGTACGGCAGAGCTGAAAAAAAGCAGGTACAGCAAATGGTTTGCCTGCTCTTAAACTTGGCTGAACCCCCGAAACCTGACGATGCCGCTGACGCCTTGGCTGTGGCGATCTGCCACATCCAATCTTCCATGTTTCAGAAACGGGTGGCAGAGAAAATAAGAAAGGATCAGCAGCCGGTGCAGTCTCGTGAAGAGAGAGGTGGAAAAAGCCGTTGATCTGGTATCTGCGGGGCGAAGTTGCGCAATCTTTTCCTCAATATGTGGTTGTTGATGTGATGGGGATCGGTTTGCAGGTGTATGTTCCTGCGTCCAGTTATTTTGATTTGCCCCGAACCGGTGAAGATATATTCTTATATACGTATTTGCTGCCGAAAGAGGATAGCTTTACATTATACGGTTTCCTGCAGAGCCAGGAAAGGGATTTTTTTGTCACCCTGCTAGGGGTGGGAGGGATTGGCCCCAAGGCGGCCCTTTCCTTAATCGGACACCTGACCATCCCACAAATTGTGCGGGCGGTTACCCATGACGAAGTAGCGGTGCTGACGACGATCCCGGGCATTGGCAAGAAAACGGCCAGCCGCATTTGTTATGAACTAAAACAAAAAGTAGATGCGGCAGCGCTGCACGCTTTTACAGGGGCAGGAGAGCCCTTGCCAGAAAATAGCTGGCTGGAGGTTTCCCAGGCCTTGACTGCCCTGGGCTACTCCGAGATGGAGATCAGCAGGATCAAGATCAAGGTATCCACGGAAGAGGAATTATCAGTGGAAGAACTGTTTAAAAAGGCCCTGGCCTGTCTGTCGAGGGAATAGCCTGTAGCGGACGGCCTGGGATGGTCCCTGATCTAGGCAGTTATTATGGTTAAGTGGGAGGCCCTGTCTATGGAGGAGCATGTAGAGGAAAGAATTATATCGTCCCGGATCAAAAGCGAAGAAAGCCCCTATGAAATCTCTCTGCGGCCCGATACCTTCCAGGACTTTTTAGGCCAGGAAAAGCTGAAAGAAAAGCTGGGTATTTATGTTCATGCCGCAAAAAGCAGGAAAGAGTCATTGGACCATGTGCTCTTGCACGGTCCCCCCGGCCTGGGAAAGACGACCATGGCCTACATTATTGCCCGTGAAATGGGTGTGGAAATCAAGATGACTTCCGGCCCGGCGGTGGAAAGGCCCGGGGATCTGGCCGCCCTGTTAACGAACCTGGCCGCCCATGACATTTTGTTTATCGATGAAATCCACCGTCTACAGCGCAGTGTGGAGGAAATCCTTTATCCGGCCATGGAAGATTACGCCTTGGACATCATGATCGGGAAAGGCCCCAGCGCCCGCTCCCTGCGCCTGGAGCTTTCTCCCTTTACGCTGATCGGGGCGACCACCCGGGCCGGGCTTTTATCTTCGCCCTTACGTGACCGCTTTGGCATCGTGGAGCGACTGGACTTCTATTCCAACGAGGATATTTACAAGATTGTGCAGCGGTCCTCGCGGTTGGTCCGGCTCCAGGTAGAAGCAGAGGGCGCTCAAACCATTGCCAGGGCTTCCCGGGGAACCCCGCGCATTGCCAACCGCCTCTTGAAAAGGGTTCGTGATTTTGCCCAGGTTCGGGCCAACGGGATCATTACCGAAGAGGTTGCCAAAGAAGCCATGATAGTTCTAGAGGTGGACAGTATCGGCCTGGATCGAACGGATTACCTGCTGCTGGAAACGATTATTAAAAAGTTTAACGGAGGCCCCGTGGGCCTGGATACCCTTGCGGCCGCGATCAATGAAGAGGCCGGAACCATCGAAGAGCTGTACGAGCCCTACCTGATGAAAGTGGGCTTTCTAAAACGAACGAATCGCGGACGGGTGGTTACAGAAAACGTCTACGAGTACTTCAATTTGACCCATGATCGCTTTCAGCAGCAGCAGCTGGAATAAGCGTTTGGGGATTAGCCGGGAAAAGGGTGATGCTCACCTGTGGAAATGTTGCTTCATATCTGTTGTGCCCCCTGCAGCCTGCTCAGCTGGCAAGATTTCCAGGAAAACCTGGGCTTTGCGGTGACCGGCTATTTTTTTAATCCCAATATTCACCCCTACCAGGAGTTTGCCAGGAGAAAAGAGGCCCTGCGCTCGCTGGGTCAACAAGAAAACAGGACGCTTCTCCTGGAAGAAAAATATCAGCTGGAAACCTTTTTGCGGGCGGTCGTTGATCAAGAAGAAAACCGCTGCAGCCTCTGTTATGAAATGCGGTTGCACCGGACGGCTCTCCTGGCGAAGGAAATAGGGATGGAACGTTTTTCCACCACATTGCTGATCAGTCCCTACCAAAACCACGAACTGATCGCACAAACGGGTCAACGAATCGCGAGGGAGCAGGGCTTGCAGTTTATTTATCGGGATTTGCGCCCCCTCTTTTCCGAGAGCATGAAGCAGACCCGGGGGAGATCGATCTATACCCAGGGATACTGTGGGTGTATCTACAGCGAGAAAGAGCGCTATGCAAAAGATGATTAGGCCGGGGTGCTTGCCTTGTTTGAATTTGAAAATATCGGGAAAGTTTTGCTCTTCATCGGGGGTGCGATTGCCCTTGCAGGCTTCGTCTTGCTGGTCCTGGGAAAAACGGGCCTGGGGCGTTTACCGGGAGATTTGATCATCAAAAGAGAAAACCTCACGGTGTATATTCCCATTACGACCATGCTCCTGGTGAGCATTTTGATTTCCCTGTTGCTTTACCTATTCAGCAAATGGAGGTGAACAGCCGCAATGGGTTTACGCCAGACTGAATTATTTCGCCGCTGCTTCTTCACCGCATGCCTGGCAGCGGGAATGTTCTTGATTTTGCTGGCCGTCCCGGTGGGTAAGGCCGAGGAACAGGGCCGGCAAATGGCCATCGCCATTACCCTCAAAGATCCGTATCTCGAGGTTTACGTCGATGACACCTACCGGTTGGTGGATCGGGCCACGGGGGAGGAGATTGCTGCCCCTGCGGCAGCATACACCTTTTCCCGGACGGGCGGGAATATTGCCATCACCGAGGAGAGAGGCGGCCTGGTCGGGCTTTACCAGGGCCCGATACACCTGGAGCCCGTGGATAAACATGATTCTCACGCTGCTTTTACCCTACATAATGCGCAGTTGGGGGATCAATATCGAGGATCCCTGCTGATCAAAAAAGCTGAAACCACCGGGATCAACGCGGTAAACCTGGTGGACCTGGAAGCCTACCTGCGCGGGGTTGTGCCCCGTGAAATGCCTTCAGCCTGGGGAAACTACGGGGGAATGGAAGCATTAAAAGCCCAGGCCGTTGCTTCCAGGACCTATGCCCTCTATCACCAAAATCACAGGCGTCACGAGGATTATCATCTTTGCGATATGTACTACTGCCAGGAATACGGCGGGATCAGCTGTGAAACGGAGAATACAAACCGGGCCGTGGAGGAAACGCGAGGAGAAGTGCTCCTCTATCAGGGACGCCTCATCGCTCCCTACTACCACGCCACTAACGGGGGTTTTACGGAACTGTCACAAAATGTGTGGTCCGAACCGCTGCCCTACATCAAAAGCCAGCATGATCCTTACGACGACCCGGAAAACCCCCAGGGCATTAGAGATATGGTCATTCACCATCATGCCAGGTGGCAGACCAGCCTATCCCTGGCGGAAATCGAAAACAAGCTGCTGCAAAACCCGGGAGAATCCATCGGCAGTGTCGAAATCGTGTCCACCTTTCCCAGCGGTCGGGTGAACGAGCTGCAGGTGCGCCTGGTCGGCGGCAGAACCCTCTCTTTTCATAAACAGCAGGCCCGCACGGCTCTGGGCTTGCGCAGCCAGATGTTTCAAATTCGCGAAGCCCTGGAAGATCGGGTCTGGTTAAGCGGTCGCTCAACCGGCATCACCATCAAAGAAAGCGTCTCAGAGCTCGAAGGAAAGTGGGTCCTTCAAGGTTCAGGAGAAAAGCACATGCTGCTGGGCGAATCGTTTCATGTACAGGGAGCTTCCCGCAAAACACAGGTTCCCCTCAAGTCTTATATCTTCGAAGGACAGGGCTGGGGGCACGGCGTCGGCATGAGCCAGAACGGGGCGTACAATCGATCCAGGGATGGGCATGAATACCGAGAAATCCTCTCTTTCTATTACCCGGGAACAGAACTTTCTTACACGCCGTAAACGAGGGATTCACCCATGAAAAGAAATCGGGTTGCGGATTTTGATTATGACTTGCCCCGGGAACTTATTGCCCAGGAGCCTTTACCGGAGAGAGATCGCTCCAGGATGCTGGTCTTGCGGCGGCTATCGGGGGAAGTGACCCATACATTTTTTAGCAGTCTCCCGGATTACCTGGCTAAAGGAGACCTGCTGGTTTTGAATGATACCCGGGTGCTGCCCGCGCGTCTGTGGGGCAAAAAAGCGGGAACTGGCGGGAAGGTGGAATTTTTACTGCTGCGCCAGCTGGAGGGAAATCAATGGGATGTCCTGTGCTCACCGGGTCGGAAGGCGAGACCCGGTGATACGTTTCACTTCGCAGCAGGTTTGCTGGAAGGGGAAATTTTAGCGGCTACCGGGGAGGGGACACGGACCGTGCTGTTTAAAACAGACCAGGATTTCTTTGGAATCCTGCGGGAGATTGGAGAAACACCCCTGCCTCCTTACATCAAAAAGACCCAGCAGGACCCCCGGCGCTATCAAACCATTTTTGCTCAAAAGGCCGGGTCTGCCGCTGCGCCAACGGCAGGTCTCCATTTTACGCCGCAAACTTTCCAGCGGCTGGAAGATAAAGGCATTGAACTTTCTTTCCTGACCCTGCACGTCGGGCTGGGAACGTTCAGACCGATTAAAACGGAATATGTCGAGGAGCACGAGATGCACCGGGAATATTTCGAATTGGCGCCTGCCGCCGCGGCACAAATTAACCGGGCAAAAGCGCGGGGATCAAGGGTGATTGCCGTGGGCACGACGACCTGCCGCGTGCTGGAGAGTGTCAGCGGGGAGAACGGCCTTGTGGCACCCCGGAGGGGAGAGACCGGGCTTTTTATCTCCCCGGGGTATGCTTTTAAACTTGTCGATGGGCTGCTGACGAACTTCCATCTGCCCCGTTCTACCTTGTTGATGATGATCTGCGCCTATGCCGGGAAAGATCAGGTCTTCCAGGCTTACCGGGAGGCCATCCAAAAGAAGTACCGCTTTTTCAGTTTTGGGGATTGCATGCTGATCATCTAGCGCTCTTTCTTCTCATGACACGTAAGCGCTATCTGCGGGCTAGATTTGACAACCCGCATACGATCGTATACATTATACAGTTAGCAGGGTGATGCCGTGGGTTTTTCATGGACAGTAACCAGCAGGTTTGGGCACGCCCGCACGGGCGAACTGCAGACACCGAGGGGTACAGTGGAAACGCCGGCCTTCATGCCGGTGGGGACCCAGGCCACCGTAAAGGCCATGACCCCGGAGGAATTACGTTCCATCGGGGTAGGGATGATCCTCAGCAATACGTACCATCTCTACCTCAGGCCCGGAACGGAAGTGATTGCTCGCGCCGGCGGATTGCATCGCTTCATGAACTGGCACGGCCCCCTCTTGACCGACAGCGGGGGATTCCAGGTCTTTAGCCTGGGTGAGATGCGCAAGGTCGAAGAAAACGGCGTAACTTTCCGTTCACACATCGACGGCTCGACACACTTTTTTTCGCCAGAGATCGCGGTGGAGGTCCAGGGCATCCTGGGTTCAGATATTATAATGCCCCTGGATCATGTCGTGCCGTACCCGGCATCCTACGCGGAGACAGAAGACGCCATGTGGCGCAGTATCCGCTGGGCGCGGCGCAGCATGGATTATCATCAGAAAAGGGAAGAGCAGGCGCTTTTCGCTATTATCCAGGGGGGGATGTTTAACGATTTACGCAGAACGTGTTCCCGGGAATTAATGGAGATGGATTTTCCCGGTTACGCCATCGGCGGCTTGAGCGTGGGCGAACCGAAAACGTTGATGTACCGGGTCCTGGACGCATTCGTCCAGGAGTTGCCTGAAGATAAGCCCCGCTACTTGATGGGTATTGGTTCCGCAGACGCACTGCTCGAGGGCGTTAAACGAGGGATTGACCTCTTTGACTGTGTTCTGCCCACCCGGATCGCCCGCAACGGGAAGGCGATGGTGGGGGAGGGCTACCTGGTTTTGAGAAATGCCGGGTTTGCCCATGACATGTCACCCATTGATCCAGGGTGCTCCTGCTATGTCTGCCAAAATTATACCCGGGGATATATCAGGCATTTGATCAAGGCGAACGAAATCCTGGGGCACCGCCTGACCACGTTCCACAATCTCTATTTTTTAACCGACTTCATGCGGGCCGTGCGCCGGGCCATCCAGGAAGAGAAGTTCGATGCGTTTTACCAGCAGTTTTGGGAACGCTTTGACGGTTCACCGGAAGAATAATTACTTACGAAGGAGTGTTTCAAAAGATGAATGAAGGTTTGCTCACGTTTTTACCGATTATTTTACTTTTCGCGATCTTTTATTTTTTGCTGATCCGCCCCCAGCAGCAGCAGCAAAAAAAACGCAAAGAAATGCTGTCCAACTTGCAGAAAGGGGATCGCGTCGTGACCATCGGGGGGATCTTTGGCATTATCAAGGAGATCCGCGATGACACCCTGGTCTTACGTATTGCGGATAATGTCAACGTCAAGATGGCCAGGACCGGGATCGATCGCAAAGTCATCGAGGAAGAGAAATAAGCGCTTAGGGTCGGGCAGAAGATCATCGCCTTTTTCCCGGATCTGACATTTTTGGCCCTGGTTCTTCCAGGCCTGATAATTTAAAACTTGCCCAGAAGGAGCAGGAGGCCGATCAAAATAAATGCGGCGCCTGCTCCTTTGTGGATGAAATCCTGGGGCAGATACCGGGAGATGGCAGCGCCGAAAAATACAGCCAGGAAAGAAGAGAGGACCAGTGCTGCCGCCGCACCCAGGAAGATTCCCCACATGGGGCGGTCCTGGGCCGCGAGCAGAAAGACGGCCAACTGGGTTTTGTCCCCCAACTCTGCGAGAAAAATCAAGGAAAATGTGGATAAAAAAGCCTGCCAGAAGTTCATCAATGCCGTTCCCCCTCTTTTTCTTGATGTGCGGGCGCACGAGTGCTTTCATGTTGCCTTCAACCTGCGCCCAAATCATTCTATCATAACTGCAGGTGCATTGCTTATCAAGGTAATTGAAAAAAGCTAGTTGACAAACACCTGGCCATGTGTTAATATTCCTTATAATTTCATGATGCGAAATCCTGTGCAGGGGAAGAGTAGGTAAGGCGAATTTTTGCAGAGAGCCGGCGCTGGTGGGAGTCCGGTAAAAGGAGTCTTATGCGAATGGGCCCCGAAGGAAAGGATCGAAAGCGGCAAGTCGCTTACACTTGCTGTGATTAGACTCTTGCGGAAAGCCTTACCGTTAAAAGGGGCAGGGTATCGGATAAGGTCTCCCAAAAAGCGGCTTGTCCCGTACCTGGAATGAGAGAAACTGTGGAGGCATTTTTAGGGCCTGGACAGTTTAACAAAGGTGGCAACGCGGAAAGCCTTTCGTCCTTTAGACGAAAGGCTTTTATTTATTTCTCCACAGGAAAGGGGTGTCAAGATGATTCAACCTTCAAGAGCAAGTTTTTCCCGGCTGGCTGGCAGCCATACGGTCATCCCGATCTTCAAAACCGTTCCGGCTGACCTGGAAACCCCGGTTTCCATTTATCTAAAGGTTGCGGGGCAAGCGAAGAACAGCTTCCTCCTGGAAAGCGGTGACCTGGGAGAAGAAGCCAGATACTCCTTTATCGGGTGCGATCCGTACCTCATCGTGGTAAGCCGGGGATCTGAAACCACCGTCACCCGCCACCATGAGCCATCCAGGCGTGTCGAGGGAGATCCGATCCAGTTGCTCCAGGAGCTTGTTGAGCAGGAAAGCATCTATATGCCGGACGGACTGGATGGATTTTGGGGGGGCGCAGCAGGTTACCTGGCTTATGACCTGGTCCGCTACTGGGAAAAGATCCCGGGGCTTGAAAAGGCAGGGGGACTGCCATCCCTTTATTTTTTCTTTCCCCGGAAAATCTATATCTACGATCACAGGAAATTTCTGCTCACGGCCGTTTACTTGCTAACGCTGCATCGTGGGGAAGACCCGGAAGAAATCTACGAGCGGGAATCGCAGCAGCTGCGCCGGGAATTGGAAAACCTCTCGCGGGAAAGCTTGTTCGCCCTTAGCGGCGTGCCAGGGGAAGAAGCCTCAGCGGGCGACGACACTACGGAATCCCCGGGTTTTGCGGAGTATTTCGCGCAGGATCCCGGGTTTCCGCGGGAAGATTTCATGAAAGCCGTCGTGCAGGCCAAGGCGTACATTGAAGCGGGGGAGATCTTCCAGGTTGTATTGTCTCGCCGCAGGATCAAAAAAATATCCTGCCATCCCTTTACCCTCTATCGAACCCTGCGCAGCCTGAATCCATCCCCGTACCAGTTTTATTTCAACCTGGATGGTTTTCAGCTGATCGGGGCGTCCCCGGAAATGTTGGTCAAGGTGGAGAAGGGGCGGGTATACACCAAGCCGATTGCCGGAACGAGACCCCGGGGCATAAATGAAAAAGGGGACCTGGAGTTGGCCAGGGAGTTAAGCCGGGATGAAAAGGAAAGGGCGGAACACATGATGCTGGTTGACCTGGGCCGCAATGACCTGGGAAAGATTAGCGCGTACGGCAGCGTCGAAGTGACGAAGCTGCTGGAGGTGGAGTACTTCTCCCACGTGATGCACCTGGTATCCGAGGTGGTTGGCTCGATTTTGCCGAACCTTCGTTTTGACGACGCGATCCGGGCTGCTTTTCCTGCTGGAACCGTGTCGGGGGCTCCCAAGGTTCGGGCCATGGAGATCATTGCCGAACTGGAGCCTGCGGCCAGGGGGCCTTACTCCGGTGCCGTCGGGTATGTATCCTTTGGCGGCAAGCTGGATACCTGCATCACCATCAGGACTATCGTTACTTCCGGGGGGTATGCTGCCGTCCAGGCAGGAGCGGGGATTGTAGCCGATTCTGATCCGGCAAAAGAATATGAAGAAACAGAACACAAAATGGCCGGCTCCCTGAAAGCCATCCAATTAGCGGAGGAGAGAGAACATGCTCTTAATTATTGACAACTATGATTCCTTTACGTACAACCTGGCCCAGGCCTTCGGGGCCATGGGGCTGGAGACCCGGGTGCTTCGCAATGATGCCTACGACTTGCACGACCTGGCCAGCCTGGCGGTGGACGGCGTCGTGATTTCCCCGGGTCCGGGTGAGCCCCCGGGTGCCGGGATGAGTATGGATACCATTGACTACTACAAGGACCGGGTTCCGGTGCTGGGCATCTGCCTGGGACACCAGGCCATCTGTGCCCTCTTTGGAGGAAAGGTGGTCAGGGCCCCCCGGCTCATGCACGGGAAAACGTCCTTCGTCTACCATTACGGCGATCCAGTTTTTAAGGAGACTTCATCCCCGTTTAACGTTATGCGCTACCATTCCCTCCTGGTGGAAAGGTCGTCTCTTCCGGCCGAACTTGAGATTATTGCAGATACCGTCGAGGGAGATATCATGGGAGTTCGTCACAAGAGATATCCCGGAGTGATCGGTCTGCAATTTCACCCCGAATCCTTTTTCACCCCCGATGGAGAGCAGATCTTGATGAACTACTGCCGGCTCCTGGCCACGCCCTTGACGAAACCGCTTCTTGCCACCCCGGTCAAAGCGCAGTCCCGGGAAAAGATGGACCTTTACTGGCGTTAGGAGAAGAGCGAAGGTCCCGGCAGCGTCAACGCTGCAACATCCAAGAGGAGGTGTAACCCGGTTTTGTGCCGGGGGAAAATGATAAACCAATTACTGGAAAAATTGATTCAAAGAAAAGATTTAAGCGCTGCTGAAGCGTACCAGTTGATGTGCCGCATCATGGAAGGGGAGCTAAAAGAGTCCCAGGTAGCGGCCTGCCTGGTCGCCCTGCGATGCAAGGGCGAGGCCGTTGCAGAAGTCCTGGGAAGCTGCCGGGCCATTCGGGAATATTGCGTGAAAATCGAACCCGGTCGAAAGCCATTGGTCGATACCTGCGGTACCGGTGGAGATTACAGCGGGAGTTTTAACATCTCCACGGTGAGCGCCTTTGTCACGGCTGGCGCCGGGGCTGTTGTGGCAAAACACGGGAACCGCTCGGTTTCCAGCAGCTCGGGCAGTGCAGACCTGCTGGAAGCGCTGGGGATCAACATCAGCCTCGCTCCCGGGCAGGTCCTGGAGTGCATCGAACGAACAGGGATCGGATTCTTGTACGCACCACTGCTGCACCCCGCCATGGCGAACGCGGCTCCTGCCCGGAAAGCCCTGGGAATCCGGACCATCTTTAATATCCTGGGCCCGTTAAACAACCCGGCCGGGGTGACAAGCCAGGTGATCGGCGTTTATGACGAGCATTTGATGCAGATCATGGCGGAAGTGTTGANGCTGCAGGAGATCGATCACGCCCTGCTGGTATCGGGGGAAGACGGGATGGATGAACTGACCAATACGGGCCCGACCCGCATCGTTGAAGTGAGGCGGGGGAAACGTTTTGCCTACAAGGTTTGCCCCGAAGACTTCGGGCTGCCGCGGGTCCAACCCCGGGCCTTGAAAAGTCGAAGTGCGCAGCACTCGGCCGAGATCTGTCTCCAGGTGTTGAGCGGCGCCAGGGGACCCCACAGGGACGTGGTCCTGCTGAACAGTGCCGCAGCCCTCTACGTCGCGGGGATCGCGGAGAACTTACACCAGGGCATGAGCCAGGCAGAAGCATCGATTGACGAGGGGGAAGCCCTGGCGAAACTCCGTTTCCTGCAGGATTATTCCAGGGCCAACCCCCTGGTGCAGCAGGGGGGCGTGGCATATGCTTAAAAAAATCGTGACCCATAAATGGGAAGAGATCAGGCAGTTAAAAAAGAAGAGGCCCGCAGCCGAACTCCTGGCTGCGATTGACCGACAGCCGCCTCCCCGGGACTTGATCAGGGCCCTGAAAGAGCAGCGGGAAGGGATGGGGATCATAGCGGAGATCAAAAAAGCCGCTCCTTCTTCTACCCCTACGACCCATCCGCAAAACCGGCTCTCACGGGAATCCCATAACATTTCCGTGGGAAGCCAGGCCGCCGAATACCAGCGAGCCGGCGCTGCGGCCGTATCCGTGCTGACAGAAGATCGCTTCTTCGCCGGCAGCCTGGCTGACCTGGCCGAAGTGAAAAGCCATATCTCCATTCCGGTCTTGCGCAAGGATTTTATCGTGGATGAATACCAGCTCTACGAGTCTCGTGCTGCTGGAGCCGATGCGGTGCTGCTCATTTCCTCCCTGCTGGCTTCCCTGGAACTGGAGCGCTTTCTCCGCCTCGTCAAAGAACTGGGCATGACCGCCCTGGTGGAAGCGGGGAAAGAACAGGAGATTGAAAAAGCGGTGCGGGCCGGCGCTGAGATCATCGGGATCAACAACCGGGACCTCTTTACACTGGAGGTCGACCTGGGGCGCACGCTCCGGTGGGGCCCTTCTGTTCCCCGCGACCGCCTGCTGGTTTCAGAAAGCGGATACACGCACCGCAGCCAGGTCGCGTTGGCGAAAGAAAAAGCGGGGATCGATGCCGTGTTGGTGGGCCGCAGCCTGATGAACAGCTCCTCCCCGGCAGAAAAAATCATGGAGCTGATGGGAAAAAATGTGTTCTGTGCGAGTTAAAATTTGTGGGATCCGGGACCGTGATGAGGCAGCGATGGCCGTGGATGCCGGGGTCCATGCCCTGGGTTTTGTCTTTGCCGAAAGCCCGCGGAAGATCTCGTCGCGGCAGGCGGCCCGGATCATCCAGGCGCTACCTCCTTTCGTGGGAAAAGTGGGCGTGTTTGTTGACGAAAAGCCCGCGGTGGTCCAGGAAATCGCTGCAGCCTGTGGCCTGGACACCCTGCAGTTTCACGGTGCAGAGACTCCCCATTACTGCGCTTGCTTTCCCCATTACAAGGTGATCAAGGCCTTCTCCGTGGGCGAGTCCCTGCCTCTCAGCCAGTTTGCCCTCTACCGGGTTGATGCTTTGCTGCTGGATACGCATTATCCCGACAAAAAAGGAGGAGGGGGGAAACGTTTTAACTGGAACTTGCTGCATGGTATGAAAGGAGAACAGAGGGGAAATCTTCCGTTTATTTTGGCCGGGGGCTTAAACCCGGGCAATGCTGCCGCGGCACTGGATCTTTGCCAGCCCTTTGGCCTGGATGTGAGCAGCGGGGTGGAGACGGATGGGAAAAAGAATCCCGCACGGATCAATGAATTGATGGACGAGGTTTACCGCTGGAATCTTAAAAAAATGAGCATTACAAGCTGGAGGTGAAGTACTTTGGTGCTGTCAAAAGAAAAAAAGGCCCTGGATCTTTCTCCCTTTCCTGATGGAAGCGGTTACTACGGCATGTTCGGCGGGCGCTTCGTCCCTGAGACCCTGATGCCAGCCCTGGAAGAATTGGAACAGGCTTACATGCATTTTCAGAATGATCAAGCCTTTCAAGCAGAGCTCCAATTTTACCTGGAACACTATGTGGGCCGTCCCACGCCCTTGTACCAGGCTGCGAGACTGGGGGAAGTGTTGGGACTGCCACGGCTGTACTTGAAGCGCGAAGACTTAAACCATACGGGTTCGCACAAGATGAACAACGCCCTGGGACAGGCTCTCCTGGCAAAGCACATGGGAAAACAGCGGCTGATCGCAGAAACCGGAGCCGGCCAGCACGGCGTAGCCGTGGCGACGGCCGCTGCTTTGCTGGGGCTTGCCTGCACCGTTTTCATGGGGGAGGAAGACATGTCCCGCCAGGAACCCAATGTTTTGCGCATGCAGCTATTGCAGGCCGAAGTGAGGCCCGTGCATTCCGGAAGCAAAACTCTCAAGGACGCGACAAATGAAGCCCTGCGCGAGTGGATCGCTGTGCTGGAGCACACCCATTACGTCATCGGCTCTGTGGTCGGACCCCACCCTTATCCCCGGATGGTGCGGGATTTTCAGTCCATCATCGGGCAGGAAGTCTCTGCCCAGGTCAGGGAACGGGAGGGCGGCATTCCCTCTTACCTGGTTGCCTGTATCGGGGGAGGGAGCAATGCCCTGGGCCTGTTTGCTCCATTCGTGCAGGAGAAGGAAGTGCAGTTGATCGGCGTAGAAGCGGGAGGCCGGGGGTTGGAAGGGAACCAGCACGCCGCCTCGCTGCAGAGAGGAAGGCCGGGTGTTTTACACGGGGCATTGAGCTACCTGCTCCAGGACCAGGAGGGGCAGGTTGCCTCCGTCCACTCCATTTCTGCAGGCCTGGATTACCCGGGGGTGGGCCCGGAGCACAGTCATTTAAAAATGTCAAAACGCGCCCGGTATGTTTCTGCCACCGATACAGAGGCCCTGGAAGCCTTTCACCTGCTGGCCGGGAAGGAAGGCATCCTGCCCGCCCTGGAAAGCGCACACGCGCTGGCGTACCTCCATCCCCTGGCGGCAGAGATGAAGTCCGCCGGCCGACAGGGAGAGGTCGTGGTCCTCAACCTGTCCGGGCGTGGAGATAAAGACCTGTCCGTATTAATGCAACATGGAGGTGTGGGCCGTGCCAGCGAGTAAAAATGAACGGGGAATTATGCATAACCGCCTGGAAGAACGGTTTTATCAATTACAATTGCATGGAGCAAAGGCCCTGGCCGTGTTTTTGATGGGGGGCGACCCGGATCTGGAGACCTCGCTAAAGCTGCTGCGAGCCTCCCTGGAAGGTGGAGCGGACATACTGGAAATCGGGGTGCCGTTTAGCGATCCCCTGGCCGACGGCCCGGTGATTCAGAAAGCTTCCCAGCGTGCCCGGGCAAACCAAACGACTATTGAAGATATCTTTTACCTGGTTCGCGAACTTCGCAAAGAACATGACGCCCCCGTCGTGCTCTTGTCGTACTGGAACCCCATCTATCAATACGGGCCGGAACAGTTTTTCCAGCAAGCCAAAAAGATCGGTGTCGATGGGCTGGTCATCCCTGACCTGCCTTACGAAGAAAAAAGACCCTTCAGGCCGGCAGCAGAAGCATGCGGAATGATCTTAATTGACTTCATGACGCCCCTAACGGGGGAAGAGCGGGCCCATAAAATATTGCAGCAGGCAGCGGGCTTCATTTATTGTGTCACGGTATCCGGTGTTACAGGCGTGCGGGATCAACTGGCGGAAACCCTGGAAAAAAGCGCTGCAATCGTACGCAATGCTACCCGGGTGCCCCTGCTGGCCGGCTTCGGGATTTCCTCCCCGTCCCAGGCGCGTCAGGCGATGCAGTGGACGGAAGGAGTGATCGTGGGCAGCGCCCTGGTCCAGGAGGTGGAGAACCACCTGGAGAAACGGGAGGCTCTGCCGGAACGGATCCGGGAGCAGGTCCGCGGTTTTCGCCGGGCCCTCGACTCTTGAACGGGCTTTTCCCCTTGACGCCGCCCCGGGATAAGTATAGAATGAAAGCGAATAACAAGGGCTTCTGCGAGGAACGTCCGGCAGCCCTAACCGGGGAGGTTTTGATCGTGAACCACATCAAGATTGTCAAAAAAGGCAACTTGCAGGAAACGAAAGAGCGGGATTGCCGGGAATGCCAAACATCTTGCCAGTCGGCCTGCAAAACCTCTTGCACCGTTGGCAACCAGCTTTGTCGACAGGAAGAAAAACCATAGGGTAGTCCGCAAGGGCTACTTTTTTTTCAGGACGTCCTGGCATGAAGGACGATTTTTTTTCAGAACAGGTGAGAAAAACGGGTGATATGGTGAAACGAGACGTGCATCTATTTGCTTGCCGTGGCATGAAACTGGTTTATGACGTGAACAGCGGCTCCCTGCACCAGGTGGATGAGCCGGCTGCAGATGCCATCGAACTGCTGCTCCAGGGCTGCGCCTTCCCGGAGGTGATCGCCTCCCTGGCAGAGCGCTTTTCCCGGGAAACGGTCCAGGAGGTCCTGGGGGAGATTCAATCCTTAAAAGAAAAAAACCTGCTTTTTTCCGCACCCCTTACCCGGCACGACCCGGGGGGTTCTGCTTATCCCCTCAAGGCCCTCTGCCTGCTCCTTTCCCAGGACTGCAACCTTTCCTGCCGCTACTGTTTTGTCCGGGACGAGAACACCCGGAACGCGCTGCAGATGCCCCTGGAAGTCGGCCTGCGGGCGGTCGATCTTCTCCTGGAGAGCGAGAGCGGTCGACACCGGGAAATCGATTTTTTCGGCGGCGAACCCCTGTTAAATTTCCCTGTCTTCAAGGAGACCGTGGCTTACGCTAAAAAAGAAGCCGGGACGCGAGGGATCGAACTGACTTTTACACTGACCACCAACGCCCTCTTATGCACGGAAGAAATCGTGGAATTTCTCAACCGGGAAGGGATCAGCGTGGTCTTGAGCCTGGACGGCCGGCCTGCCGTGCACGATGCCATGCGCCAGGACCGCCGTGGCCGGGGCTCATACCGCAGCGCCTTACAGAACATCAGGAGGCTGCTGGAGGGAAGGGATTATCGCAATTATTATATCCGGGGGACCATCACAAAACACAACCTGGACTTCAGCCGCGATGTGGAACACCTGCTCGACCAGGGTTTTGATTCCCTTTCCCTGGAACCGGTCGTGGCCTCTCCAGGGGAAGACTACGCCCTGGAAGCCGGCGATTTACCGCAGATGGAACAAGAATACGAACGCCTGCTGGACCTCTTTCTCGACCATAAGGCAGCGGGGAAACCTTTCCTCTTTTATCATTTCTTGGTTGACCTGGGAAGAGGCCCCTGTCTCTATAAACGCCTTTCAGGTTGTGGAGCCGGAAGAGAGTACCTGGCGGTCGCAGCTGACGGCAGCCTTTATCCCTGTCACCAGTTTTCCGGCCGCGATAAATATTACATGGGCAGCATCATGGACGAGAAACCTCTCCAGGAAAACCCCTGTGTTGAGACATTGTATGAGGCCGCGAGGATCCAGCGAGAGTGCGCGGGTTGCTGGGCCCGCTATCTCTGCGGGTTCGGCTGCGCGGCGGCCGTGTTGACCCAGACGGACGGTATGGAGAGCAATGATTTCTTGAGCTGCGCCCTGCAAAAAATGAGACTGGAAAAAGCCCTTTACCTGCAAGCTGCCCAGCCGTGATCCCGTCGGGAGGAAATGAAACTGGATCTTTTAACCTACAGCTGGGAGGAACATGTGAAGAAAGAAGGCCCCCTGGCCAGGAGGATGACTCCCCGTTCCCTGGAGGAATTCGTGGGTCAGGAACACCTGGTTGGGCCGGGCAAACCCCTGCGCAGAATGGTGGAGCAGGATGCCCTTGCATCCATGATCTTTTACGGCCCACCGGGGACGGGGAAAACCGCCCTGGCCCGGATCATTGCCGCGCGCACAAAGGCGGTCTTCGTCCGGCTGAATGCCGTTACCGCCACCGTGAAGGAAGTACGCTCAATCCTGGAGGAGGCCAGGAAATATCGCCTGTCTCTAAACAAAAAGACGATTTTGTTTATCGACGAAATACACCGTTTCAACAAGGCCCAACAGGATGTCTTGCTACCGCCCGTAGAGGAAGGCCTGGTTTATTTCATCGGAGCCACGACAGAAAACCCCTATTTTTCTATTATTTCTCCCCTGCTCTCCCGTGCGCTGCTGTTTACCTTTGAACCCTTACCCCTGGCGGCGCTGGAGACGATCATTCGCCGGGCCTTAACCGATGAAAGCAGGGGCCTGGGAAGTCATCGCCTCCGCCTTGCCGAAGAAGGGATGGCTTACCTGGCAGCATTATCTGCAGGAGACGCACGCATCGCCCTTAACATCCTGGAGCTCGCCGTGTTCAATGCCCTGCAGGCCGAAGATGCGCTGGCCGGCAGCACGTTAACAACTGCCCATCTCCAGGCCGTTTCCCAGGAGAAAAGCCTGAAGTATGACCGGGACGGGGACTATCATTACGATATTATCTCTGCTTTCATCAAATCGATCCGGGGCTCAGACCCGGATGCCGCGCTGTATTGGTTGGCCCGGATGCTGGAAGCCGGGGAAGATCCCCTCTATATCGCCCGACGCCTGTTGATCAGTGCCAGTGAAGATATCGGAAACGCTGACCCGGCAGCGCTGCCGCTGGCCGTGGCTGCGGCCACGGCCGTGCACCAGCTCGGACTG
>SL_3KL_010_SEDDRAFT_10001016_pt1 | contig 24893 bp, 24 predicted proteins | sample SodLakKL_010_SED_2_FD_10381 | JGI IMG/M metagenome (IMG submission 10381) | reverse complement strand
CCGTATCCACTCCAGTTCCTGCTGCAGGGTTTTCTGGCGTTTCGACTCCTGCTTCTCCTCCACGGCAAGACGCTGATGTTTCTGTTCAAGCCACGAAGTGTAGTTTCCTTTAAAGGGAATTCCCTCACCCCTGTCGAGCTCCAGAATCCAGCCGGCCACATTGTCGAGAAAGTAGCGGTCGTGCGTTACGGCAATAACGGTTCCCTCATAGCGCGCCAGGTGCTGTTCAAGCCAGCCCACCGATTCGGCATCGAGGTGATTGGTAGGCTCGTCGAGCAGCAGTACATCCGGCTTTTTGAGAAGCAGCCTGCAGAGTGCCACCCGCCGGCGCTCGCCGCCCGAGAGCACATCAACCTTCATATCGCCGGGCGGACAGCGCAGGGCGTCCATTGCCTGCTCCAGTTTCGAGTCGATATCCCAGGCTCCGATCCGGTCGATCTTCTCCTGCAGTTTGGTCTGTTTTTCTATGAGTGCGTCAAAATCGGCATCGGGATCACTGAAGCCTTCATTTACGGCTTCATATTCTTTGATCAGATCCATCGTCTCCTGAACGCCTTCTTCCACGATCTGCTTCACGGTTTTGCCGGCTTCCAATTCCGGTTCCTGCGAAAGATATCCGAACGTAATCCCCTTCTGGCGCGAAATATCGCCGATATAATTATCGTCCTCACCGGCAATAATCCTGAGCAGGGTACTTTTGCCAGCTCCGTTCAGGCCGAGCACGCCGATTTTGGCGCCGTAGAAAAATGAGAGGTAGATATCTTTTAAAACGGTTTTGTTGGGCTTGTAAACCTTGCTTACCCCAACCATGGAAAAAATGACTTTTTGATCGCTCAAAGCATAAATTTATTAGATGAAAATTTGCGCTCAAATATACACTGATTTGCTGAAACTAAGAATCGTAACACTCTTTCTTCAAGAATAAATCAGGACCGGGAAAGTAACTGTCTCCATCTTTTTTGCCTGTGTCTGTAAAAGTAGTGAGCAAACAACCAAATGACCGGGGTTAGTATACCTGCTTTTATTTCTATGCTATCAGTGTAATGAACCCGGCCATCTTCGTTTTCTTGAAAATGAATAGAATGATTCCAAACTTTAGCCAGTGATCCGTTTTCCTGACTTCTGATAAGATTTTTATCCCTGTCAATCACTTTTAAGGTAATGTTATGCATGCCCATCGGTATGAAGCCAAACAGATATAATCTGAGTTTGTATGGAGTATTCATCGCCCACTTCTTCTTGAACAGATCTGCGTTTTCAGGAACAAATTTCAGAACCGGCGATGTGACGTATTGAAGAGATGCTGGGTGGTTTATTTTTTCCCATAGCTCCGATTCAGTACAGGGTAAGCTGGAAGAAATATTGGCAGTCATTTTTAACTCATATCAAATTTTTTATCAAACCAATTTATTTGCCCCGTAATTAGGGGTTTTAGGCAAGTTTAACTGTATTAAACAAGATAAGGCATTCTTTAATATAAACTTCTTTTCGGTTTAATGAGGTTATTCAGATTATTCGTACTGCTGGCTGTTTTTCTAGTACCTGGCTGCTCTGCAGTAGAGACACTCATTAAGAATGAAAATGAAAACGAGGTCATTTTTTATACAACGTATGGCTACTCACATGGTGACCAATGGGTAATACCGATCAGAATCCATGTACACCATCGCAGAGTAAACGCCGAGAGATTTTCAGTATGGCTCGCATCAAAGCGATATGGTTTAAATGATGAAGAGGAAAAAATTTTCAGATCCCGAATCGATGATATTGTAGCCGACAGTGAATGGAGGGAAAGAGTCGAATTTAAATTCAAGAACGACCCCCATAACAAAACCTACCGCCTCACCGATGATTCAGGCAACAGATTAAGAACCGACATGAATGGCCTCAAGAAGTGATTCATAACACTTTCGAAAGAAAGAGCTGATTCTCTGTTACAAGAACAGGATAGTTTAAATGGATGGCTAAAGATTGAAGCCGTTTCAAAGCATCATTCAGGTTCTGGTGCCATTCGCTTAATTGAACCTTCAGGTGTTTCGGTGATATCCGATATTGATGACACCGTTAAAATTACCGAGTTACCGGCCGGTTCGAGAGTTGTTATTCAAAATACCTTTTTCAAGGAATTTGAAGCTGCTCCGGGTATGGCAGAACGTTATGCTGAGTGGGAAGATGCAGTCTTCCACTATGTAACAGGAGCACCATGGCAATTATATAAACCGTTAACCTCATTTCTATTTTCTGAGGAAGCGGGATATCCCAAAGGCTCTTTGCATATGAAAAACCTTCGGAAGAACTTCTTCAACCCAAACTCCTGGCGTGATCTTCGTGAACTCATCACAAACGAAAATATGACATACGACCAAAAGTTTGGACAGATAAGGGGTTTATTCGAAACATTTCCTGAGCGAAGATTTATTCTCGTTGGTGATTCCGGTGAAATGGATCCCGAGATATATTCTGCCGTCAGAGAACTATATCCCGAACAAGTAGAAAAAATCATCATCCGGGATGTTGTGAATGCCCGCAATCTTGATCCGGATCGCCTTATTGATATGAAAGTTATTCCTGCAAATACAGTATACCCTGGAGTATCACAATTCCAATGATATTTACTATTTTGTAAGCATATGGTACAACTGTTTTATAAAAAAATGTAATTCAGACACCCGGATTTGGAATTATTACTCCTGCTTCTTGCACTTTCTAAAAGCCCATACTTAGATGATAATCAGCTTTCGATCAAAATCAGAAATGGAAATCAGAAAGCTTTCAAAGAGTTTTTTGACTTGCACTATCCTGCACTTTATCGTTTCATGAGAAGCCGAGGCATGAGTCATGATGAGGCAGAAGACCTTGTCCAAAAAGCCTTCGTAATGATTTGGGAAAAACGTTCTGGCATCAATGAAAACAAATCTCTCCGGGCCTATCTCTTTCGCATTGCTTACACCCGGATGCTGAATCATGTTGAATATCAATCTAAATTCAAAGACGTTGCCCCTCCTGAAGATGAGATAAGTGTCAAAAATCCCGAAACGGATTCCGATTATTCTGAACTGGTTCATCAGATTAAACGAATTATTGCGGCCATGCCTGAGAAAAGAGCCACTGTGTTCGAACTCTGCTTTATGAAGCAGTTTACCTACAAGGAAACGGCGGAGTCTATGGATGTGAGTGTAAAAACCGTTGAAAATCATATGGCACTGGCATTTAAAGATATCAGATCGGCTTTAATCAACATATACGGTGAAGATTTACTAAACCGTTTTCAATAAGTAATTTCGATTAGGGGTAAGACCTGTGACTGTCTGTATTACATTAAACAGATCGCTTTATAGCTGAATATCTATGAACAAAATAACACATTTAGCTGCGTTTTTGACCGGAGCTTCATTTCTTCTGATGAGCTGTTCTGTGGACGGATTTGAACAAAATACCTCTACACTCACTATTGAGGAATCTATCATAGCCGGCCAGATCATAGGTGAGTCCGTTTCTGAAAAACAGGAAGGCCTGCTCTCCAGCTTTTCGGAGGCATTTGCCATACCCACCTCCTCAGGCCTTGTTGACGGCCCTTCCGCACTGGCAACCGGCAGTTTCAGAAATCTCGAAAACTATGCCTATAGTTTTGACGCGGAGACTGGAGAACATACGGCCACGTTCACAAAACATACGAATACAGATATACTCAGTTCACAAACCGACTACAAGCTGATCTATCTGTTTCTTGATGATGACGGTAACACCATTGAGTTGCCGAACAATCGAAGAGATCTGATTGAAGCCGTTGATTTCCGGGCTGAACGCATCGGCGAAATACAGTCGGCCTCCAAACAATCGATCTATACACGCAACGACAGATTGTTTATTGAAGGAATTTCAGAAACCGGAGAGTTTTTATCTATCGACGGATTTCACTCCGGTGAAGGGCTATTCACACAGTTGCGAAACGACGGCACACAACTCGAGCGTGAGTATTTGCTTGACGTGAATTACCTGGATATTCGCATCAATAAACCGGTTGTGCTCAGAAACCGGAATTTTCGCAGCGGAGTGAACGGTGCCTTCAGCTATGAAAAAACCATCCGACAGGCATCTAACGGAAATAATGGGCCCGGTACCAAAATCGTAAATGGCACCGTAGAACTGAATGGAGATGGAACGGCCCTTCTGAGATTCCGGGAACAGTTCGATACGTTTCGATTGCGGCTTGCAAATGGCGAGGTATTTGATGACGAAGAGTTTGAAGGAAGGGTGACTCGCGTAGATCTGTCGGAACGGATTTTTACCATATCTAACGGACAGCGAATTCAAATAAATGATCAGACCGAAATCAAGGAAGAAGACTTTAATACACTTGAGGAAGTTGCTGCAGCAGTAAACAATGGTGTCAGGGTGATTGCAGAAGGAGACTATTTCCATCCGGATCAAAATGTAAATCTCTGGATTGCCACCGAAGTAGAATTTGAGCTGGAATCAAACGAATTTGAGGATCTTGTTGCTTCCGTTAACCTTGCGGAAAACTCCTTTACTCTGATAAACGGCGATCAGTTTTATATCACAGACAAAAGTGAGGTTGAATTCGAAGACAATTTAGCTTCTCTGCAGGATGTTGCAGAAGCTGTTGAGGCAGGCATGCCTGTTGAAGCGGAAGGAGATTTTTACATCGAAATTGAAACCGGAAAGAGGATCGTAAAAGATGTAGAATTTGAATTTGATTTCGATGAATTTGATGAAAAAGTGATTTCTGTGAATTTGGCAGAAAACACATTTACCATCGAAAGCGGTAAGGTTATTCTCATTACAGAAAACACCGTAATTGATGACGATGGCGATTTTCTTTCCCTTGAAGAGGTTGCAGAAGCACTTGATGAAGGTGAAGAAGTGGGAGCCGAAGGTAAATTCTATTTTGACCCTCTGACCGGTTTTTGGATTGCCGTTGAAGTTGAATTCGAAGATTAAACGTTTCTATGAGCAATGAGCTGAACTTATCGTCAAATGATCCGGATCTTGTTCTTGCCAGGCAGTATGGAAAAGTATTGACCGGTGCACGGGAAGCTGAACAAATCAATGATCCATTGCACAAATTATTGGTTAGGGCAAGAAATTCAGCGAACCAAACTGAAAGGGAATTTCAGACGGAAAACACTGAATCATCATGGAACTGTGTGGAAAGAGCCATTTTGGAGATTGAATCCCGCAGCGAACCAAACATCCTGTCAATTACATCAACCAAAAAATGGTATTGGGCAGCCGCAGCGGTGATTCTGATTGCATTTACCTCCCTGTTTTTGCTCCGTCAAACACTGGAACCGGAGCCGCGTCTTCTTGCCGAGGCCGTTGCATCCATTTCTGTTGTAGAACTGGCTGATGGAAGCACCGTTACCCTCCGGCCCAATTCAAGACTGTATCAGCTTTCTTCATCGGATCAACTTCAGAGTTACTCTTTGAACGGCGAGGCCCTGTTTGAGGTGGAATCACAGTCTGAGAGAACCTTTGCGGTTGAAGCGGGCCCCGGTCGTGTTGTAGTTACAGGCACGCGGTTTAACCTTTCCGACAGAAATGAACGATCAACAGTTCACCTGCTTGATGGATCTGTAATTTTTGAAACTGCTGACAGGGCACGATCTGTTACCCTGAGTTCAGGTGAGGCTTCCGTTATAAGCCGTGACAATGTCCTTGGGGATCCGTTCCTGTTTGAGCCGGAAGAAATCACCGGATGGACTCAAAGCCGCCTCACTTTCCGCAACAGGCAGGTTTCAGAGATTTTGACTGAACTGGAGTTTCACTACAACATCACAATACAGGCACCGGATGAAATTCAACAAATTACACTTGGCGGGTCGGTTGCTCTCGACAACCCCGATCAATCGCTTGAAGACCTTGGCGTTGTGCTTGGAGGTGAGTTTATCCAAACCAATGATCAATCATATCAATTCAGACTGGCTCGCTAATTGAAAGTTCAGATTTTATTTATGCACCGGCTTGTAAAAAAAGCATTCATTCTGAGTGCTTTTCTTGTTTTACTGAATCCGGTTCAGGTTCTTGCCGGCTTCTCTTTCCAGGATGCATCCTTGAAAGAAGTGATCCGGCAAATTGAATCTGAGACAGGGTATTTTTTTCTCTATAGGGAAGCGCAAGTAGCCGATATCCGGATTACCCTGCAATCAAGCGAAGAAGAAATTTTCAATGACCTTCAGCAGATTCTTCGGGATTTTGATATTGAATTGCGAACTGATACTGCGCGCAAACAGGTTTTGCTGGTTCGCTCCCAGCTGCAGCCGCGACAATCACAAACGGTTTTAGTATCCGGACAGGTAGTGGATGCCACTACGGGAGAACGTCTGCCCTTTGCTACACTTACATGGACGGAGGAGGGTAAACTGAAAGGTGTTGCCTCAAATGCCTCAGGCCGGTTTTCTCTTCAAAGCAGGGTTGCCGGTTCAATTCTGAATATATCAGCCAGCTTTATTGGCTACAAAAAAAGGGAAGTTCAAATTGATCTTTCACAAGCAAATCAAATTGCCGACATCACAATCCGCCTCGAACCGGAAACCATTCGCAGCAGCGAAGTTATTGTATCGGGGTTTTCCGGCTCAAGCCCCTCCGACACGCTGCTTACCGGTATGATTGATGCCGGCAGGTTTAGTCCTCTTGGAGAATCCAACACCATACGTGCTTTGCAGTCGCACCCTTCCGTCTCGAAGGGCACGGCTTTGAATAACGGCCTGAACGTACGGGGCAGCACCCCCGACGGGTTTCTGGTAATTCTCGACGGTATGAGCATCTTCAATCAAAGCCACCTGTTCGGGCTGCTCGACAGTTTCAATTCGGATGCCATTCAATCATCCGGGTATTACTTCGGGGTGATACCGGCCAACATCGAAACTCCCACAGGCGGAACGCTCAACCTGATTACACGGACCGGTTCGCTTAATGAATTCCGAGGCAGTTTGGGGGTCAGCAATACAACCGTAAACGGCACACTGGAAGGGCCACTTGGAAACCGGAGCAGCTGGCTTCTTTCCGGCCGAACTTCCTACATGGACCAGCTCACCTGGTTCAACAATCCCAAACTGATACAATGGGGCCTCGACATAGACCGGCCCAAACGGGTAGCATCCGGTGAGCCCGACTTTACCGACCTTGTTCTTCAGCCGGGTGAAGCCAGCGCACAATTTGTGGACCTTCACGGAAAACTATACCATGAAACCTCAGGCGCCGGAAGATTTATTTTAAGCGGTTATTTTGGCGGCGACCGCACTTCACAAATAGCCGGGCGAAGAACCCGTTCGGCCGGCACCGATGGCCAGTTTGTGTTTGAGGAAGTTAAAACATCCAACCTTTGGGGAAATGCACTGTTAAGTGTGAAATATGAACAGGAGATTTTAAACTCCGTTTACAGCTCTACAACTGTTGGTTTCAGCTCCTACGAAACAGATTTTGAAAAAGATGATTTTGTTTACAGCAGGATTTCATTCGAGTCAGGAAACCAATCGGTAACCATTTTCACGTATCCGTTCAGAAACCGCAGCTCCATAAATGAATTGAAAGTTAACCAGGATGTGGAATTCAAAAGCCGATTACTCTCTGCAACTCTCGGAGGAACCTGGAGGTATTATCGCGGTGAGTACGGAGAATCCTCATTCGATCGTCCCTCTTTTTTTTCGCTAACCAATGCACACCTGGCCGATCTCTATCTTCAAACCGAGTGGAATCCATTAGCATTTCTTCAATTCAATGCAGGAGTACGCGGCTACTATTACAGTGCGAGTGAACAATTTCTGATTGCTCCCCGGTTTCAGGCTCGCATTTCGCCTGTTTCATCTTTGGCCTTTCTGGGAGGCTACTCCATGAATCACCAGTTTTTGCACAGGGTATCTCTTGAAAACGCAACCACGGCCGATGTATGGATTCTTTCCACCGGTGATCAGCCCCCCGCCTCTTCCGAGCAATATTCCGCGGGAATTGAATTTATACCCGATCCCTCTTTCTATTTGAAAGCGGAAGCGTACCTGAAGACGTATGAAAATCTCAGGATTCATGAGCTGAACACACAATCGCTTGAAAACACCTTTTCGGGAACTCCCTGGTTTTTTCAGAACAGCGGTGATGCAAAAGGGGTTGAAGTAATTCTTCGAAACAGATTCAATCGCCTCTCACTCACGCAAAGTTATTCTCTATCGCGAATTGTTTTCAGTAATCCGGGTTTACTCGGTGGCGAAGAGTTTTTTGCCGACTGGGACAGAACCCACACCTACAATGCCGTATTGGAAACGAAACTCAGCAACCGGATGAAAATGTATCTGTCTTGGATCATGATGAGCGGCGCTCCGAACTCCCTGGCAACGTTTGTTGATGATGCAGAGGAACGCCTGGATGCTTACTACCGACTTGATTCAACCATTGAATATCACCACCAATTCCGGAATGCTTCAAGCCTCGAAATCAGCTTTTCTGTATTCAATCTTTTGAACCGTGACAATGTGTGGTACAGGAACTATGCCTTCAGTTTCGACGAGACACGCTCTATTCCCCGCCTCCGTCCCCTCCCGGTTGATGTGCTTGATCTTGGTTTTCAACCATCGTTTAGTGTAAAGTACACTTTCTGAAAGAACGGATGTTGATGTATTGCTATCTCAAAATCCAGTCATTCTTTTTCCAGTCTCTGAATTGTACCGTTGTCAAATCCACATCAGGATTAATGAGCTGCCTGTGGGGCGCTCCATTCAGAGAGCATTCAATATCTGCATAAACCGCCAGTCCACCGCCGTGAATGTCGCTCAGATACTGTGCATACTGGATAACCAGCTGCGGCCGGGCTGAAACTTTTCTCCGCTGCCAATTTTCAAGAAATGGCATCCCCTGTACGGCAACGCGTTCACCGGTATCTGCACGTTCTATATAGAATTGTTCATTGCACGATTTACTTCTCAGCTTCATATGCCAGGCGAAACGGTGCCCTTCCTCAGTCCAACTTGGATTGCCGGGAATAAACACATGACGCATCGGAACAAGCATTTGTATCAGTATCCAAATGGCAAGGCCTGCAACCACCTTACGACTGAAAGGAAATGATTGGCCTGATCCATTTTTCCGTATGTTCGCTGCCGGATTTATATGAAAGTCCCAGATCAATACGATCGTAATCAAAAATGCAGTTGCAAAGGGTACTATGCTGATACCTTCATGAAACCAGGCACCTGTGTACGCACCTGTAAGCCCCATGGCAAACAGGAACAGCTTTTGATTGAGGGTTTTTCGGGAAAAATATTTCACCAGGTCTGAAGGCCAGGACGGCGGCAGATAAATGGTTAGGGCGGCAATCATAAACCATGGAAAAATGCCAATGGTGAACAGACGGTCGTTCATAAAATGGAAGAACACGAGAGCAAGTGCCATCCAGGGCCGGGTTTTTCGGATAAGTAAAAGCGGAAGTGCAAGCAAATCGAGCAATAACCCTGAATAGCTCACAAATAGAGCCACTTCCGGCAATTCGAACCAGGAACCAACACCCGGGAAATCGGAACGGCGGGGAAGCCAGGCGTCCAAAGGTGAGCCGCTGAGCCAATCGGCATTCAGCTTGGCTACTCCACCAAAAAAGTAAGCTACACCAATCTGAAACTGCAGAAGCAGAACACTCCATAGCGGCACCAGCCTGTGTTGTATCTTTGGAAAAAGCCTGGAATCAACCGACCAGGTTTGGTGAGCGGGTATGATAACCATCACAAAACTGATCAGAATCACGAGGTAGAAATGGTTCAGGTATCGCGCCTGTTCCAGCAGAAATGTATAGGTAAAAATCAGAAAGAAGAGAGCTGTACTGAACCGGTACAGAAACCCGAATATGATACATACCGAAAGGATCCCCATCACCCAAAACAGAGCTTCCATCCCACCGGCCGATAGCGGCTCAACCCAGCCGAAACCCTCGTACTTAAAATTAAATGCCGGCCTCACCCAGTAACGCTCTATCCATCCCCTGTCGAAATAGCGATATACCTCCCAGAGCATCACCACTCCGAACAATACTCTAAACACAGCCAGGCTTTCACCAGACACGGGGCTGAATAATTTCCCTGGCCATCCTTTACGGTTATAGTCTATCATTGCAGATTTTGTGATTTGCTGTGTTTTGTAGCAATAAAGTTTACAATGCCTGTTTCATCTAATGAAAAAGCCCTTCGGCCTGAACCAAAGAGCTTTTCAAATTTATATGTTGATCATCTTATTAATCGTCGTCGTCATCATCGTCAAATTGATCCTCAAAGGCTTCAAATGATTTCTCGATATTCTCATTAATGCGTTCCGTATTGGCCGGATCTTTAGGGTCCAGTTCTTCACCATTTGGCCCCATGAACCAACTGTAAACATCGATAGAAATTAGCAGCACAGTGCTCGTTCCTTCTTCAATAACAAGCGGCGGATTGAGGTCAATATCGATTTCAAAATCCTCACTTGAGCGAAACATGAATTCCTCTCCGTTGAATATGCCTTTCACCACAACGGAGTACTCGCCGGTTTCATCCTGAAAATCGGAATCGTTTACAACCAGGTCTTTGTCATCCGGTTTCTCAATTTCGAGTTCAAATTCATCGTAAATGCCGGCCGGTACAACCTGATTGGCGAGTACCAGCGGAGAACCGTCGAGTGGCAGGTTTACAATAAAGTTCTCAATTTCAAAATCGAGTGAATCGTTTTCGACGCTTTCCAACTCCATTTCTTCGATAAACAGCTTTACTTCCTCTATTACCAGGCCGCCATTCTGCTGATGGGCTAGTAATTGTTTTGCAGACGCGTTAGAAGTATTCACGGCCATCTGAAGCTGTACAGTTCCTGCATCGTCAAGCCCCGGGTCGGTGGCATCACATCCGGTAAACATGTAGCCGGCAAATAGAAGCAGCGCAATTGATGTAATTAGTCTATTCATTTTTTCAGGTTTTTATTTTGGTAATATGCGTTTTGCGTTGTGTTATGTTGTATTTGGCACTCGATGTGCCTTCAAACGCAATACAGTTCAGCTGTGCCTGAACCCCCAAGTGATTACAAAAATTAATTCCGGCCTTGGATTTACGATTTGAGTGACAGTTTGCAGGTTACCAAACATCGCTGGATAAAAGAGTAGCTTGATGAGCTTAAAGCCAAGCGATTTTAATCGGACAACCATCTGCCTAAACTGGTACAATGACCACCGAAACGACTGGTACAACATAAGCGAAATGGGTGTCACAATAACGACCGAAACAGCCAGAGAAATGCGGGTAAAAGAGCTTTCGATGAAGTAAAACAAAAAGAGCCTGACAGTTTTCGGCTGACAGGCTCTGCTTTGTTTGGGGTATAATCAGTTTCGATCAATCGTCGTCATCATCATCATCGTCATCATCATCATCGTCATCATCATCATCATCGTCGTCATCGTCATCGTCATCGTCATCGTCATCATCAAATGTATCTTCAAACGCTTCGAATGATCGTTCGATATTTTTATTGATCCTTTCCGTATTTCTGAAATCTTTCGGATCAAGCACTTCACCGTCTTTTCCTTTAAACCATGTAGAAATATCAACTGTAATAACCAATACGGATGTTCCTGATTCTTCAATTTCAAGCGGCGGGTTCAGATCTATATCGATTTCAAAATCTTCACGTGACCGGAAGGTGAACTCTTCCCCGTTAAACAGACCTTTGATTACGAGTGAATAGCTTCCGGTTTCGTCCCTGAAGTCTCTGTCATCTATTTCTACGTCATCATCTGGTTTTTCGATTTCAAGTTCGAATTCATCATAGAGGCCGGCCGGTATCTCTTTCTCTGTCAGAGTAAGAGGGGTTCCGTCGAGCGGCAGGTTTACGATGAAGTTCTCCACCTCAAAATCTTTCGTTCCGCGAATTCCGTCAAGCTCCATTTCTTCAACGAACAACTTTACTTCAGTGATTTCGATAGTGTTATGTTCGTTTGACGCCAACAGCTGTTTTGTAACCGCGTTTTGATTTATAACCTTCATTTGTATCTGCACTTCTGGCGGGCCATCATTACCGGTTTGAAGTACATCACAGCCTGCAAAGATAATTGCAGTAATAATAAACAGGTTAAGTGTTGTTAAAAGTAATTTTTTCATTTTATGGGGTTTTAAGGGTTTGGGATCTGTATGCATTACAGCTATCCGGCGGGTGATCCCCTAATCTGTAAACAGATTTTTTCCCCGGTATTGATTAGCTCATTGGAACAAAGATAGATCGAACACGATCCTCGAGTTTTCGGGCAAGCACTTTTCTATCGTTCTCGTGTAGAGGCGATTCACAAAAAGTAATTTTACAATATATTCTCTTGTTTCCGGCAAGCTTCAACACGTGCTTATGAAAAGAATCTCTTGCACCATAAAAGCAAACACTCTTTTTCGCAGGGAAATCACCATGTTTCTCATCCGTTTCGTAACGAATGGCGCAGTAGTGTACCGGAGTGTTGGTAGATGCAGAATATTGAAGAAGAGGCGGGCGAAAGGGAAGAATATCAGCGCCACCTGAGGTAGTGCCTTCTGGAAATACTACAATGCCCTGTTTTTCATTCATGCCACCAGAAATAAGTTCATTCACCCGCTTCACATCTCTTTTTTTAGTTCTGTCTACGAAGTAAACACCTACAGACTTGACCATGAACCCCAACACTGGCCAGTTTCTAACCTCTTTCTTCGCAACAAAGGTGCATTTCAGGTTTAAAAATAGTGGAACAATATCAATATAGCTTAGATGGTTTGAAACAAGAAAAAAGGGAGGAGCTGGAGGTGTACCTTCTACCTCAATACGAATATTTAAAATATGTGACACCCCAACCGACCAGACGTTCATAAACAGGTTTCGCCATTCTTCATTTGAAAGCCTGAGTATTTTCAAAAACCCGGCTACAACACAATAAACGGCATACAGTAGCAGGGTGTAAACTATTAGAAGTGATACTTTGACAAAGGCTCTCAGGCTATTCATTCTTTTTGAATTGTTTTCCTGAATGTTTCCGCAAATCGGATTCCGTTAAGAGCCAAAGAAGAGTTTTCTGGTTCGGTCAGGGATATTCTCAATATCTAAAAGAATCATGCAATGTCCCAATTGAAGTTCTTTATCAAAAGATGGTTTGCTGCAAACTTTACAACCCACATCAAGATAGTTTTGAAACAGAGAGGGAATGTCAATTTCACCTGATGCATCAGAGTTCACATGTTTTTCGAATTTATATTCATCTCGAACTTCAAGATCGTAAACCGGGCACAATGAATCAGTATTTTTTAAGTGATTATATGTATTCCACATAACCGAGGGGTTTTTTGTACTAAATGCAGTATATCCAAATAGATAGCGTTTATTGAAATTTGTCAAATAATCCGCAAACCCTTTCCATAATAAATACAGAACTCTGCCATGCCTGTGCTCTTTGCTGATGCATGCCCGCCCCACTTCAACAGCATTATCCAGTACCGAATCGGGAAACTGATCCACCTTAAACCGCTTGCTGCTTGCAAATCCGTTACCTTTTTTAGCCATTTCGTGTGTCTGCAACCGGTACGTGCCTACAATTTCACCTGATTCGTTCTCAACGACAATTAAATGATGAGCTTGATCATCATAACTGTCAATATCCTTTCGTTCTTCATGGTGAAACTTTCTGTGAAGTTCATCAATAAATACTTTGTAACGGAGTTTTAATGCAGCTTCAACCTCACTTTCTGAACCTGCGATTTTAATGGTGTATTGGTTGCTTGAAATATCGGATAGCACTTTTTCATGAACGAACAAACCTGTCCTCCACCTTTGTTTCCTTAAATACGATTTTGAATGATTGTAATGAATTTTATCCCAATCATGAAGACTCTTTTATTAAAAATTCTCGAGCACATTCAAGTGATTTACCGATCCTATTGGCAGTAAAGAGTTTAAAAGAAGGCTTTGCAATTCCTTCTATAGGTACAATTTATCAAATGCCGTGTTCAAGTGATACTACAAATATATTTCAATATGAAAGCATGTAGTTCTGGCTCAGTTCAAGTTGTTTAACCGGGCTTTTGAGTTATAATGATGTGATGTATCCGATTCTGAAAAGAAAGTCCAATCTTAAAAATCGAACCGTACCCCAGCCGAATTGAAATTCACCGTTTCCAAAGCAAGCCACGGCAACACTTCCCAGGAGAGCTTGAAGTAGTATTGCCGGTTTGTAGCAAATGAATTCTGAAGCACAAATTTGCGAAGATGGATGTCGTACTGGAATTTAAAAAACGGGGTTATATCGGCATCCCTGATTTCAATGCCTGTACCCAGCCATGCTCGGGTAAGATAAGACCGGTAGATATCGGCCTTGCCCCAGATATCCGTTCGATCGATACCCTGTATGCCCAGTCGGTTTTCGAGATACACATTGGCTCCGTAGTGAATTCTGTAGCCCGGTGAAAAGGATGCCTGTACAACCTGCCGGTTTCTGCTGAAATCGTACCTTGTTGCCAAAAAATGTCGCTCCCTGGGAGGGTTCTGATCAAAATTTATCCCGTCGATTCGGCTGAACAAATCGGGCAGCCAGAAATACTCCTCGCCATATAATTCATCCACATCTGGTCCACGTATCAATAAAGGCGTCACCATATCCTGGTAGGTAAACCCGCCGTGATTTCCAGCCCTGCTGTACCCGGTCTGATGGAACCGGTTTTCGGCAAACATGGTGATGATGTCGCCAGAGTTAGGGTTATTCAAAAAGGTGTAGATGTTTACCGGTGCATACGGATAACGAAGAGCGTGGCTGAACTGAAGCCACTGATCCTTATCCCAAAATTCGCCATTGTATCCATGGGCGTAATACTCCAGCACATCGTTACTTTCGTAGGTGTAGCGTATCTTACCGTTTCGAGAATCGAACCGGATGATTCCATCCTTATGATAACCGGTTACAACTCCGTCATCACTTAAAAAAAAGGTATAATCAATCCCCGTTTCTTCGACCAGCTTTCGTGCGTAGAAATCCTTTGGGCTGTTGTTTTCAAGAAAAAGTGTTGGGTATGAGTAGATTGCAAGGTCATCACCAACCATCTCCTCAATTACATGGTCAATTTCTACTCCTTCTCCAAACGTCATTCCATGATCGCCATAAATGATGATATTAACATCATCATCGAGACGACGAACAAGCCGACCAAAATTTCTGTCGAAGATTGCGAGCTGTTCACGGTAGGCCTCCTCACCCCTGAAATGGCCCTCTGAATCAACTCTGTACCAATAAAATTCGAGGATGTTGTAATCTTTCAGATAATCGGCTGTGTTTACCAGAGCCGGCGGAGCCATCCAATAGAATGCAGGAATCCCATAAATCAGATTGGTTGTAGCAAGCCTGGATTTTGAGAAAGCCATATTCAGAAACGTGGGTATCAAACCGATGGTACCGCCATTCTCTTTATCGGTGCGTTTCCACCCCGGTAATATGGCCTCTTCCAGGGTTTTGCCACGACGTATGCTTGATATTACGGTAGGTGTTTTACTGGGAAAATACGTAATCGCATAGTTGATTCGCTGGTGTTCACCAAAAAAGGCTTCGAGATTCGGAAGATTTCCCATTTCCATCTCTTCTTCGAGAATAGGTCCGGATGCAGCGTCAAGGTGGATTAAAATCAGCTTGGGTTCAGTTGATGTGGAGAACGCACTTATTTGATCTGCACCCAAAAATGCAGTGAGGCCAACTAAAAGAGCAATAACCCGGATGAGCTTCAAATAAACTCCTATTTGTAAATGATTGTGCAACATATAAGAAAAGCTTCCCCGTGTAACGAAGAAGCTTTGAAAATCGTTGCAGAACATTACCAGCGAAGCAGATTCACTTTCGTGATGTCTACAGACAAATTATTCCTGAAAATGGCGATGATAATAGCCAGGCCAACAACAGCCTCAGCCGCGGCAACCGACAATGAGAATAGTACGAGTATTTGTCCGGTTACATCACCATGATGGGCGCTGAAAGAGATCAGTGCCAGGTTCACGGAATTAAGCATCATTTCGATGCACATAAAAATGACAATCGCATTGCGGCGTATCAGCACGCCAATCACACCAATTGTAAACAAAACCGCACTGAGTGCGAGGTACCAGTCAATTCCAATCATTCAGTTTCACCGCGGTCTTTAACTTTAAACTGTGCGAGCATAATCGCACCCACAACGGCAGCCGTAAGCAGTATCGCCGTCATTTCGAAAGCAAAAAGAAATTCTGTGTAGAGAACATCCCCGATTGCTTCAACTGTACCGGCAAAAAGCATATCCGGAGAGATTTCAGGAAGAAGGTCGGCAGCACCCCCGATGGTATACAGAATCTGCGCAAGAATAACCGTGCCCAGGAGGAAAGCAAGCAGGTACTTCATCCTGAATTTTTCGAACAGGGTTTCCTCTTTATCTACATTCAGGAGCATGATCACAAACAGAAAAAGCACCATGATGGCGCCCGCATATACAAGGATCTGAATGAGAGCGAGAAATTGTGCCTGCAGCAAAAGGTACACGCCCGACAGGGTTACCAAATTAATTACCAGCATCAGTGCGCTGGTTACGGTACTCTTGCTTAATATCATCCCCAAAGCCGATGCAATGGCTAAAACAGCAAGAACTACAAATAAGTAAGTTTCCATTCTGGTCTTTTATTTAAACGGCACTTAAGGTAGCCAAATTTAAAAATGGCATCAAGGCATTTGAGATACTTTTCCCATTATATAAAAAGTATGAGCCCGGCCAGCCCAACGGCCCAGCAGTAATAAGAAAAGTAGTGAAATTTTTCTCTCTTCAGCAGTATGATAAGATATTTAAGCGCTATGTAGCCGGATATAAAGGAGGCAAAAAAACCGGCCGTTAAACTGACGATCGCTTCCGCAGCCATCCCGTTCTCCATTACCTCAAGTACCTCAAGAAGCATGGCCCCTGCCAGAACCGGAAGCACCATCAGAAATGAGAAATTCGCAACACTGTCGCGGTTTACACCCGTATAGAGGCCTGTGGCAATGGTTGACCCCGACCGGCTGATACCGGGCAAAATGGCACACGCCTGCGCAAACCCCATAAGCAGCCCCCGTTTGGCATCCACATCGTTGGGAAGGTTCCCGGCAAACCGAGTGAGAAAAAGCAGCGTGCCCGTTACCAGCAGCATTGCAGATACAAACAGGGGATTGAGAAATAGCTGCTCAACGGGATCTTTCAGGGTAAATCCGGCAATTATTGCCGGAATCATACTCAACAATATGATATAGCAGAACCGGGTATTCTGATTATACAGATACTCCTTGCGTCTGATACCGCTCAGGGAGAAGCTGGTGAAAAGATCGCGCAAAATATCTGCGATCCTCTGCCTGAAGTATACCACGATACTGCAGAATGAACCGAAATGAACCACTATTTCAAATGTAATGCCTGGAACAAGGTCCCTGCCCATTAATGCCCTTGCCAGTGCAAGATGGCCCGAGCTGCTCACGGGAAGAAATTCTGTTACACCCTGTAAAATTCCGAGTAAAATAGCCTGAAGTAAGTCCAATCCGTAAACCGATGTTTAATGATGTATGAAGGCCCGCGCATAAGAAAAAAGCTGAAAAACCGTTCTCAACTCTTTTGCAGCTGAATGGATTTATTCGTTCATTACAGGCCGTTTTAAAACGGCAATAAAATACTTAAGCTAACCGGAACCTATCATTAGATTTAAGAAATGAGTACCGACGTGGATATGAAGGCATTGGGCGAGAAAATTGAATCTCACAGTGCCTTTATCGATGACATTTACAGGGAACTTGATAAAGTGATTGTAGGGCAGCGCTACATGATAGACCGCCTTCTGATCGGGCTGCTGGCCGATGGACACGTGCTGCTTGAGGGTGTTCCGGGACTCGCCAAAACACTGACCGTGTCATCACTTGCAAAAGTCATCAACACAAAGTTTCAGCGAATCCAGTTTACGCCCGACCTCCTGCCTGCCGACCTGATCGGAACACTGATTTACAACCAGAAAGAATCAGAATTTACCGTAAAAAAGGGGCCTATTTTTGCCAATATCGTGCTGGCGGATGAGATCAACAGGTCGCCGGCAAAAGTGCAGAGCGCACTGCTTGAAGCGATGCAGGAAAAGCAGGTAACCATCAGTGAAACCACATTTCCGCTCGAAGCGCCGTTCCTCGTACTTGCCACACAAAATCCCGTGGAACAGGAAGGAACTTACAATTTACCTGAAGCGCAGGTAGATCGATTTATGCTTAAGCTAAAAGTTGGGTATCCGACAGAAAAGGAAGAACTTGAGATTATGAGGCGCATGGCCAAAACGGGTGACAAACCTCAGCTAAAGCCCGTAACAAGTGCAAAAGAAGTTCTGAATGCTAGAGACGTTATCAATGAAATTTACACCGATGAAAAGGTTGAAAAATATATCGTTGACCTGATTTTTGCCACGCGCTATCCCGACAGATACAATTTATCTGAGCTTGGAGATTTAATCGGGTTCGGTGCATCACCCAGAGCCTCCATCAATATGAATTTGGCTGCAAGGGCTCATGCCTTTATGGAACACCGAGCGTATGTAACTCCTGAGGATGTGAGAGTGATAGCCATGGACGTGTTGAGGCACCGAATTATTCCCACTTTTGAAGCAGAAGCTGAAAATATTTCATCGGAAGATATTGTTGGAAAGATATTAACTACAGTTCAGGTTCCCTGATCATTTTCGTTTTGAGATATACCTCCGTATACTCTACTACTTACACCTCTTGATGAGCAAAGAACTTTAATCCGAGAGACTTACTATTGCTCCGGAAGTTTATCCGGAGGTATAGTTGGCTGCTGTGTAAAGCTCGTCTTTCCCGGATATCAGCACCCTAAGAAAGCATGTAACTTAGAATGCAGACTATAAGCTTCATATAATTACCCAAACTTTTTCAAATACCTGCTAAAGATATTTTGTCAGAATTGCATCGATTTTTATAGTTATAAATGAGGTCTAAAATTTTTTTCTAAAATGGTTGACAATAGTAAAAAATTGAATTTTATTTTAAATATCTACAATTGTTGATTAAAACATACATTAAATAAGATTCGGAATATGAAAGTAAGATTAGTACCTCGCTCTAAGGTCCGTGTTTCAAGGAAGAGTAATTCAAAATATGCAAAACTCAGAACTGCTATTGAAGACTTAAAACCCGGCGGTGATGCTCTGCAAGTAAAATATTCTGATAAGAAAGAGTTAAATTCCATCAGAAACATCGCATACACTTATAACAAAGAAAACAATAAAAAAGTGAGAAGCAGTTCGGATAGTTCTGACAACATGATTTTCTTTTATCTGGACAAGTAGATATTGTTTGCTTAAAAAATAACTCAAAAAAAGGCTCCCGATGGGAGCCTTTTTTGTAGACCTGACTTCCGCATGTTTTAAAAAGTGATATGTCCCGGCTTAAATATTTAATAAACTGCGTGTCTAAAAATAAATGTTCAGGTGACCCGCAAAGATTTGAGATCGCAAAATACCTTAGTAGGCCTCCTTTTCTGATTAGATCTATCGGCCTTGAATTCCCGGTTCGTAAAACTGAGTGGTGCGTTACGAATTCTCAGCCACGCAGGGTATGAATTTACTATGATTAATAAGCTATCAAGGCGTGGCCTTGCCCCGATGTCGCGGCATCGTCCTATTGCCTCTCCGGGATCCCTTGGCACATCAAGACAAAAGGACAAGAGAAAAAGTTAGCTGCACTTGTAACGTTTCACAGTATATGAAGATGAATAGTAGTTAACAGGCTATTGACGTCACGATGCGGAAGTCAGAAAATGGGTTTAACGGATAACCACTGAAGACATCTGCCTGATTAACTATTCACGCCTCAGCGCCACAATCGGGTCGAGCCGTGACGCCTTCCATGCCGGGTAGAATCCGAAGAACACACCCACAGCCGCCGATACGCTCACAGCTACAATCATCGCCTCGGTGCTAAAGAGCGCCGGCCAGCCTGCATAGGTTGCGATCACCTCGGTGGCAACCACGCCGATCAGTATTCCGCCGATACCGCCCAACAAGCAGAGCACCACAGCCTCAATCAGAAACTGCATCAGCACATCGGGCGACCGCGCTCCAACGGCAAGACGCAGCCCTACCTCCCGGGTGCGCTCGGTAACGCTGACCAGCATCACGTTCATGATGCCGATACCGCCCACAAAAAGGGATACCCCGGCGATGGAAGCCAGCAGCCACGTCATAATCCTGGAGGTCTCAGTAGCGGCCTGGGCTACCTCCTCCTGCGTTTGGACGGTAAAATCGTTCGGTTGGTCTGGCGAAAGATTGTGGCGTTCACGAAGCAGGTCGGTGATTTTGGCCTGGGCAATGTCCATCGACTCTTCGTTGTACACCTGGATGTTAATCACCATGGCGTGGGTTCGGCCCGATATTCTCTGGAATGCCGTGGTGTATGGAATCAGAACAATATCATCCTGAACCGAGCCCATCAGCGACATTCCCTTTACTGAAAGTACTCCAATAATTTCGATCGGAACTCCCCTGATGCGGATGGTTTCACCGATCGGATCCGATCCGTCAAAAAGCTCTTCAACAATGGATTGCCCAACGACGGCAACAAGCGCCGAGCGCTCTACTTCTTCCTCGGTGTACATCCTGCCGCTATCCATAGGCCACTGCCTGATCTGCAGGTAATCGTGCGACTGCCCGTACACGCGCGTATGCCAGTTTCTGTTTCCGTGCACAATCAGCGTCTGAGATCGTACTTCGGGGCTTGCTGCAATCACCTCTGGAATTTCATCACGCAGTGCTCTGGCATCTGCAGTTGTGAGGGTATTGGCGCTGCCACCGCCGATACTTACGCCGCCAAGTTGCCGGGCACCGGGAAAAACAAGCACCACGTTTTGTCCAAGCCGGTTCACCTGCTCACGCACTTCGGCTCCGGCTCCCTGCCCCAGCCCTACCATCACGATTACAGCTGCCACACCGATTATGATGCCCAGTGCCGTAAGAAGGGTTCTCATCCGGTTTCTCCGGAGAGCCTTAATCGCTACATAGGGAACTGCTGACCATTTCATCTTATCAGTATCCTTCGTTGATGAGTTGCAGGTCTTCTTCATCCTGCCAGCTTTCGAGCGCTTCGCCGGAATCGCGCGGTTCAATCTTTTTGTCGGAACGGAGCAGGCCGTCGCGCAGTGTCAACACGCGCTGAGTGAACCTTGCAACATCTGGCTCATGTGTCACCATAAGAATGGTGAGGCCGTCGCGGTTCAGCCGTTGAAAAAGCTCGATAATTTCGAGGCTTGTGCGGCTGTCAAGATTTCCGGTGGGTTCATCGGCCAGAAGCAGTTTCGGTTTTGCAACCAGTGCACGGGCGATGGCAACGCGCTGCTGCTGCCCACCTGAAAGTTCATTCGGTGTGTGCGTGGTGCGATCACCCAGGCCAACAATTTCAAGGGCCTCACGGGCTCTGTCATGAATCTCTTTCCACTTTAACCCTTCATCGGCATAGAGCAGCGGAAGTTCCACATTTTCAAGAGCAGTGGTGCGCGGCAGCAGATGAAAATTCTGAAATACAAAACCGAGGGTGCGGTTTCGCGTACTGGCAAGTTGGTCTTTGCTGAACCGTGATGCATCTTTTCCGTTCAGGTAATAGCTGCCTGCTGTGGGCTTGTCGAGGCAGCCGATCACATTCATCAGTGTAGATTTCCCGGAACCGCTGGCGCCCATGATGGCTGCAAACTCACCATCCTTAACCTGCAAATCGATACCCCTGAGAGCTTCAACTGCAAGCGATCCGGATTTATATATTCTTGTGATACCTTTTAAGTCGATTATTGCCATGCCTGAAAATCAATATTGTGCCTGCGATCCGCTGAAAAGGCTGCGGCGCTGGCTGTCGTTTCCGGTGGTGAGCGACAGCCCTATTGCAAGTGTTTCTCCGGGCTCCAACCCTTCAATGATTTCCGTAAATGCACCGTCGGTAAGCCCAGTTTTCACCCGTTTGGGCACAATTTCACTATCATTCAGAATGTATACAAGTGCGTTCATTCCTTCGGCCTCAGGCGGATCTTCCGGCCTGATATTGTCGGGAAGCCGTGCCCGGAGAGCTGAATTTCTAACCCTGACCACATCGTGCACCTCGTCGGTGATCACGTTCACTTCTGCGGTCATTCCCGGCTTGAGGAGACGTTCGCTGTTGTCTACCGCAATGATGGTTTCATAGTGCACCACATTATCTTGCATAATAGGCGCATTTCGCACCTGAATTACTTCGCCCTCAAAATTCCGTCCCCTGTGGGCATCTACCCGGAAGTTAACTCGCTGCCCCTCTTTTACGGTTCCTATGTCTGCCTCGGTTACATTGGCATGGATCCACATGTTGCTGAGGTCAGCTGCGATTTCGAAGAGTACCGGGGCATTCAGGCTTGCGGCTACGGTTTGGCCCACATCCACCTCTCTCGAAATTACCATGCCGTCGGTCGGCGATTTGATGGTTGTGCGGTCGAGTTCGCGTTCGGCCCGTTCGAGGGCGTGGCGCCGAACGCGTACTTGTGCTTCAGCCTGCCGGAGTGTGGCATTGGCCTGGTCCACCTCGCTGGGAGCAACAAACTGCCGCTCTCTCAGCTCCTGAACACGCTGGTACTGCATCTGTGCAAGTTCAAGTCCGGCTTCGGCCGATTCAAGTTCCGCATGTGCCGAGCTCACTTCAGCTTCAAATGTGGAGGGATCAATCTGTGCAATTACATCACCGCGCCGAACCATCGAATTGAAATCGGCAAAAATCTCTTCTATGTTGCCCGAAACCTGGCTTCCCACCAATACTTTTTGAACTGGTTGAAGTGCCCCAAAAGCCACTACGCGCTGAGAAACATCACCTTTCTCCACAGTTTCGGTATGAAGCGGCGGGAGGCCTTGCTCACCGCCCTGGTAACCTGAAAGGCCCCACCAAACAGCCATCCCAGCCAGAACAAGTAACACAATTACTATTTTTCCTGTTTTCATTTATTCCGGGAATGCATTCATTCAATTATACTAATAACATTGAAATCTACCCGACCGTTGCCGTATAGTCAAGAAACCGGGCGTTAAATATGACCCTGCAGTGTAAAAAAATATCAATACATTATACGTACAATTATTTATCTTTCGGGCACATATCATATATGAATTCTTCTGATTTCAGATTCATGAAAGTTTTCCCTTTTTATTTATCACTTCTTCTTGTCTTTTCGCTGATATTGATATCATGCAATGGTGATGCCGGCGAACAGCTCACCGATTCCCAATTCGATCTGATTTCTACCGACTGGATACTCTTCAACGCTGACGGCAGGGATGTAGCGGACATGGACTTCACCACCGACAGGCCTGGACTTTCTTTCAACCCGGACGATCTCTCCATCTACGGCTCAGGTGGATGCAACCGGTTCACCGGCACCTACACGCTCGATGAGGCAGAAAACCTGACACTTTCCAGTGTTGCAGCCACAAGAATGGCGTGCCCCGAAATGGACACGGAAACTCTCTATTTCAGCATGATCGATAAAGTGAGGACGTTCCGGATCGATGGGGAATCAAGTGAGTTGATTTTGAAAGATGAACAGGGCGAGGAAGTACTAAGGTTTTCACCTGCCGAAGAATAAAAGGCCGGCAAATAGCTTAGTACCGGCCTTTTTAGGCAAATACATTTACCTGCGGTCTGTTTTAAAGATTGATGTCATCAAATCGCTCGGAAAGTGATTCCATCCAGTCATCGAAACGTGAGCTGATGTCGTCGTAAAGGCTCTCTGTTTCTGACTTCACACTTGCCCATGTATCTTCGGTGGCATTTTGAACATCGTCGATAGCTCTTTCAACATCAGAGCGGTCATCGCGGAGTTCGTCATATGCATCGGTCAGGCTTTCATCGGCCTCATCACCGGCATCGTCAATTCTTGCGGAGAGGTCGTCGATCTGTTCATCCAGATCATCCCTGAGGTTTTCAAGATTACTTACAAGCTCATCCCTTTCCTCTTCGAAGGTACTGCCATATTCATCGGAGTCACCGTTGCACTGAACCAGAAAGAGTGATGCAGCTAAGAAAAATACTGATACTATGATTGCTGAGAATTTTGAGAATTTCATATTTCTGTCTGTTAATCAGATTAGTTTTTTGTTGTATTGATAGAGACGAAGAATGGTAAAGGCGTGGCAGTCAGATCCGATCGATCCACTCGCGCAGTTCAGATGCGAGCTCTTCCCTTGTCTTGTTCAGCTTCTTTTGCAGACGGCCAAGCAATTCATCTTCTTTACCCTCTACATAAGAAAGATCGTCCTCTGTCAGATCTCCGTACTTCTGCTTCATTTTTCCTTTTAGCTCGTTCCAGTTCCCTTTTAATTCAAGATTTTTCATAAAACAGTTACATAATTTTTATGTTTACATTGACACTATTATAATCACAACAGCAAGAAAAAGGTTCCCGTAAATCTCTGGATCACAACATTTTAAATATTTCACAGGCAGTGATTGAATAATTTTTTCTTCGATTTTAACCTTTAATTCAACGTGAAAATTGTAGAATGATCTGATTCAAAAACAGCAAAATGGTTTTCTCAGGAATTCATTTTTCTGACCTTTAAGAGTTTTCAGCGGCTGCAACCGCACACTTCTCTCCGTCCATTGCAGCCGATACGATTCCACCTGCGTACCCTGCCCCTTCGCCACAGGGATAAAGACCTTTGATACGAACGTGTTCCAGGGTCTTATAATCGCGCGGTATGCGTACAGGTGAGGACGTTCTTGACTCGGGCGCATGCACCACCGCTTCGTTGGTAAGGTAGCCTCTCATTGATTTGTCGAACTCTTTGAAGCCCTGAACAAGCGCCCTGTGAATGAAATCAGGCAGTACCTTTTCAAGCTGAAC
>SL_3KL_010_SEDDRAFT_10001015_pt1 | contig 24901 bp, 19 predicted proteins | sample SodLakKL_010_SED_2_FD_10381 | JGI IMG/M metagenome (IMG submission 10381) | reverse complement strand
CTTCACCCGCGGTGAGTGCGTTGAATAATGTCGATTTACCGACGTTCGGCAGGCCAATAATTCCACATGTAATATCCATACGGTATAAGGTAAGAATATAAAGGGAGAGAATCTACAAAAATAACCGGGGCTGTATAAGCAGCCCCGGATTGCATGAAGTGGAGGAGTCATGCTGTTTTCTACTCATCACCGGTGTTATCCGGAGATGAATCTTGCGGTCCTATCAGTGTCGCCTGTCAGTATGCTGCTACAATAAATGCAAGGAGTATGGTAACAATAAAATAACGGCACCGTAATAATACAGTTTTCTTTTTGGTATCACCTGTTTACTTCAAATACTGATTTTTCAATGTAATCACGGCACAATAAAAAGTTTGGAGATTCTTATCTAAATAAGTCTCAAAATTCGTGCCATAGTAATTATCTGAGAAATTTAGATTTTGCAACCAATATAATACTTTATAAGTGATCAATATTGGTCAATTGCAGGAATTTCCCGACAGAAATGCGGGGTCGGTAAAAACAGCCATTTCCATGGAGTAAGCAGGTAATATTTTCCGATTTATAGGAAAATTGAACAAATTCCCCTTAATGAGCATGCCCTGCATCACAGCAATTGATTAATAAAAATCGTTAATTATTGAAGGGAAATCAAGATTTTGAAAATATTAATCGCTATTGACTGACAGCAGTTCATAAACCGTTATAGAATACATATATGGCATAAAATATGCTGATTTTATATAAAACGGCAATATAAGAAAAATCTACATGGACCAAGATCAAAAAGTAACAAAAAGTTCACAAAAAAGGATACTCATTGACGGATTAATAATTATTTTCGTCGGTGCAATTTTACTAGCTGTATTCTCATATTATGAAATTTTTTCGGCTATCTTCAGATACGCCGCCGATACATCAGCAACGTATGTCGATGTAATCATTACCGGTATAATTGTTCTTGCAATTGGATTCGGAGTATTCGGAATACGACGCTGGATGCAGCTAAGACAGGAATTACCAAAGCGTGAACAAAGTGAACGTGCTCTCAGGATCAGTGAAGAACGTTTTAAATCTCTCGTCAACTCTCTCGATGATGTGGTTTTTACACTCGACAAACGACTCCGATACACCGCTGTATACGGGCGCTGGGTTTACGGATATGAAAAGTTACACCCTGATGCATTCATCACCAAAACGCCACGAGAGTTATTCGGAGCGAAAGAGGGTGCAATACATGAAAAATCAATTAAACGCGCTCTCGAAGGTGAATCTGTTAGCTATGAGTGGTCTTTACAAACCAATGGCGAAAAGCATCATTTCCAGATTAACGTTTCGCCCTTACGTGATGAAAACGGTACTATCACCGGTGTTGTTGGCGTTGGTCATGATATTACTGAGAAGAAAAATTTCGAAAACGAATTTCATCGGCACGAACAGGAACTACGGGTACTGCTGGAAAACACACCTGATATTATTATCAGATACGACAGACAGAAGCGTTACATATTTGCAAACCGTGCCTTCGAAAATATATTTGGACTAACCAGAAACCAGCTTATCGGTAAAAGCCAGCGCGAACTATCTATACCGAAAGAACTTACTCCGTTCTGGGATAATTCGATTGACGAAGTATTGCTAAACGGTACCACAACAACCATTGAATCTGAATTTCCAACTCCCTGGGGTATTAAATATTTTCAGGCACAGCTTGTTCCTGAAAAGAATGCCGAGAATATCGTAGAATATGTACTTGTAGTAGCTCGTGATTTAACAAAACATAAGCGTGCTGAAGATGATCTCCGGCGTAGTGAAGAACAACTCGAACGAATTCTGCAAACCACACCCGGCGGCGTGACCATCATCGACCTTAATGGTAGAATTTATTTTGCCAACCAAACAGCCGAAGTCATTCTCGGATTGGAACGAAAGAATGCTCAGGAGCGGTATTACAACGATCCAGCATATAAAATTTCAACAGTAGACGGCAAACCGCTTCAAGAAAAAGACCTACCGTATATTCAGGTCATGATGACCGGTCAACCGGTATACGGTGTGGAACATGCAATTGAACATCCGGATGGTAAACGTGTTATCCTTTCAGTCAATGCGGCACCATTGTATGATTTAAATAAAAAAATTACCGGCATTATTACATCAATTACCGATATTAGTAAGCTGAAAGAAGCCGAAGAAGCCGCACGAAAAAATGAACAGCGATTCCGGGATCTTGCAAACAGTATATCGGATGTATTTTTTGCCGTCAATGCAAAACTTCAATGTACCTACTGGAACAGAGCATCCGAAAAAATCACCGGTATTCCGGCCCGAAAAGCTATAGCCCAGGATGTAACAAAATTACTGCCGAAATCAATGGCGACAGAACTTACAAAGCCGCTCACTGAGTCACTTAAATCGCAAACGACAAATAACATCGTCAGCAAAGTGAAACTCAAGGGGCATGTATACTATTTTGATATCAACATATATCCTGCGAAACACGGGCTCTCGGTATTCTTCAAAGATGTCAGTGAACGAATGTATGCAGAACGTGAGCGTGAACGACTTATCAAGGAATTACAGGATGCTCTTAACAAAGTTAAGACATTAAGCGGGTTATTGCCGATATGTGCTTTCTGTAAGAATATCAGAGATGATGGCGGTTACTGGCATCAAGTTGAAGCATATATTAAGGAACACTCCGAAGCAAACTTTAGTCATGGCGTCTGTCCGGATTGCGCACAAAAACATTACCCTGAATACTTCAAGGAAACGAAAGAAGAACCGAAATCACAATGAGCTAATACTAACGGACAGACCGATTTACTTCAGATAAATCATCCGTCCGGTTTCATTACGTGTTCCGTATTGTATCCTGTAAAAATATACTCCGCTTGCCTGAGCAGTCGGTTGCCAAATAACTTCATGTACACCGGCCAGATAAAATTCATCTGTCAACGATGTAATATGCCTCCCCAGTATATCATATACGGTAATAGAAACATGGTTATCGTCCGGTAATTCAAACCGGAGAACAGTTCGATCGTTAAACGGATTGGGGAAATTTTGATGTAACGCAAAACGCTCCGGCACCACCCGTTGTATCACGGCAATGAGATCGTGAACCGGAGATATATAAAATTCCTGAGCCGCATTGCGGGGATACCGTATGATATTTCCGGAACCATCTGTCACTGTTACAACAAAGTGCAGACTTTGCATTTCCAGCTCATCAGCTGTTCGATATTCATACAGGCCCGCACCTGAATCTTCTATCGTTTGCATTACTGTAAGTGGATATGGTATATAATCCTGTTCATTTGATGTTCGAATGTGAATCATTGCAGATTCTTCATCTATTCCGTCATTACCGGTAAGATAGACTTGTATTAGTTGTTCTCCCATATCCGACACTCTCAGTACGGGATACGCAAGTGCGGCAGGAGCATCCAGCAAACCATACCCATAGGTATTATCCGGTTCGCCATCGCGTCGGGCACTCATTTGTAATGCATTACGTAATTCACCCGCACTCAGATCAGGACGCGCGGAATAAACTAACCCTGCCGTACCCGAAATAATGGGTGCCGATAACGATGTACCTGATGCAAATCGATAACCATCGGTATTGGTCAGTGCTCCGACCACATCAATTCCCATTGCCGATACATCCGGTTTTATTCTTCCATCGGCAGAAGGTCCGCGCGAACTAAAAGGCGCGATAGTCTGATTTGGATCTACCGCACCTGCGGCAATTACATATTCTCCATCGGCAGGCGATGTAATGATTCGCCAATCGGTGTGCCCTGAATTACCTGCTGATGCAATGACCAATATCCCTTCTTCAAACGCCCGATCGGCAGCTACTGTGGTAACGGCTGTCTTTCCATCCATATCATCAGGTGTGTAGCTGTCATACGGTTCATCAAAGATACTATATCCGAGGGAAGTCGAAACAATATCTACTCCCATTTCTGCCATCCACTCTATTCCAGCAACCCAGAAGTCTTCTTCTATTGGTGTTTCAGTGCGTATATCTTCAGTAGCCCCGAGCAGAAAATATGCATCCGGCGCAACACCGACAAACGTACCCGGATCATACCCTGCAACGACCGAGAACACCAGGGTTCCGTGAGTATAATGAGAGGGAGGCAATTCATCGTCAATATAATGTTCTGCAACAAAATCCCGTTCGGCAATAACATTAGCATTTTGTAAAGCAATATGCTGATCCCAGCGATATCCGGTATCGAGAAAACCGATAGTTATTCCGTCGCCTGTTATACCTGCATTCTGAAGGATATGAATATCGTGTATCTTGATCTGTGTCGTTGCATGACCGTAATAAGTATCATCATTAAACACCATACTCTGAATATCGTCTGAGTAAATTCTATCATGGATCGGCTCAGGGCGGGCCATTCGTGCAACAGGTTGAATCGATTTGACAAATGAGAAAGAACTAATTTTTTCGAGCTGATCGGATAGTGCCGGAACCGATATAGCATTCAACCAACGAGACCGGACGGTGATAGAATCGGTAACTGCTAACACCGAATCGATATATGCTTCTGCGACTGGTATTTCATCAGCATCATTATCGGTAAAGAAAACCCAGTATCGACGGTTATCCTGACCGTCAACAGAAGAAAAACACAATAAATATATTAGGGGCATCACAATCGATATGCGCATACAGTCACCGGCTCTCTAAAAAAGGAATGCAAGAAAAACGATATATCCAAGAAGAAGCAGAATTCCTTCGATACGATTGATCAAGAAACCAGTCTTCATCATTATTAACAGAACAACAGAAAATGCGATCATAACCGGAAATTCAAACCGGAGTGATGCAGTATCCACACTAAGCGGATGGAGTAATGATACACCGCCTGCAACAAAAAGGACATTAAATATATTACTGCCGATTATATTACCGATAATAATACCCGTATTCTTTTTCATCACCGCCACAATAGTAGCGGCAAGCTCGGGTAGTGAGGTCCCCACAGCAATAAGAGTAGCTCCGATTATAAATTCCGAAATACCGAATGAACGGGCTATTGTAACACCCGATTCAACCATAAGATGCGATCCTATGACAAGGAATACAATTCCGGCTATTACAAACAGGACTTGCAACCCTCGTACCGGTTCTTTGGTTACAGTTGTTGAATCATCATGGTATACTTTTTCGGTGCGCTTAATTAAAAAAATTGTAAATACGACAATTCCACCCATTAAAAACAAACCATCGACAAAACCGATGATTTCATTCAATGCAAACAAATACAAAATAATGGAGGATAGTAAAAGCACCGGATAGTATATTGTGATAGATTGCGATTCGATATCTACCGGATAAATTAAAGCTGCAATTCCGAGAATTAATCCGATATTGGCAATGTTACTACCTACGACATTACCCAGCGCGATATCGCTGCTTCCGGCGAACGCAGATATGAGACTGACGATAAATTCCGGGGCTGAGGTTCCGAACGCGACAACCGTTAACCCGATTACAATCGGACGTATTCGCAACCCTTGAGCGATGGCGATTGATCCCCGTACAAGTCCTTCAGCTCCGACATACAGAAGTCCTACCCCAACAAAGAAGACAAGTACTGTGAGGATCATTAATCTTTAACGGTGTCGAGAAGTTTCTGTACGATATGAATCGGTGCAACTCCGTCTGCTTCGGCGTTAAAATTTGTGACAATGCGGTGGCGAAGCACAGGACCTGCCATAATACGCACATCATCGATATCGGGAGTATGGCGTCCCTGCAGGAGTGCCCTGACTTTGGCACCGAGGATAAGAAATTGTGATGCCCGCGGTCCGGCTCCCCAACTGAGCCAATTATTAATGAAATCGGGCGAGCCGTTCGAATTCGGCCGGGTGATATTTACCAATTCAACGGCAAATCTGATAACATTCTCGGCAACCGGTACTTTTCGTACCAGGTCCTGGTATTGGATTATCTGGTCTGCATTCAAAATCTGGTTGAGCTCGGCCTGGTACATACTCGTTGTTGATTTTACAATCTCTACCTCTTCATCCTTTGAGGGGTAATCGAGCCAGAGATTGAACATAAACCGATCGAGCTGTGCTTCGGGTAACGGATAGGTACCCTCCTGTTCAATCGGATTTTGCGTAGCAAGTACAAAGAACGGTTCCGACAGCGTATATGTAGTGCCGGCAGCGGTCACGCGGTGTTCCTGCATCGCTTCAAGCAATGCGGACTGTGTCTTTGGTGGTGTTCTGTTTATCTCATCGGCGAGTACTATATTGGCAAATACCGGTCCCTCGACGAACCGAAAATGTTTATCACCGGTCGAAACATTTTCCTCGATAATTTCGGTCCCGGTAATATCGCTCGGCATCAAATCGGGTGTAAACTGTATCCGTGAGAATTTTAAATCAAGCACTTCGGCAAGCGTTCTGATCAAGAGTGTTTTGGCCAGGCCGGGGACACCAACAAGCAGACAGTGACCCCGTGCCAGCAAACTGATCAACAGCTGTTCAATAATCTCTTCCTGCCCGACTATAACTTTCGCTATCTCATTTTTTATGTCGTTATAAGACTTCGTTATCTCACCGGCAAGCTGCACATCATCTTTAGATTTAGCCACGTATTCCTCACATTACAACTTTTTAGTCCAGTAAATTTCTTCGCGTAATTCATGTATCAATTTTTCAAATTCACGTTCCATTTTTTCCTGCAACGCAAATCGTTCAAGGAATTGATAATCCCGGTCAAAATCAACTTCGCTTTCAGGTGAACGTTCTATCAATTTTATAATCGAATAACCGTAATCATTATCTATATTAATCCGTGATGGTTCACTGATGTCACCTTCCTCCAGACGGGAAACGACATTCCGAATATCGGATTCAAGCTGCTCGAGCGGTACCATACCGAGTATTCCTCCAAATGGTGCGGTATCGGCATCCTGTGAAAATTCTTGTGCAAGCTCTTCAAATGAGGCCTCACCGTCTAACACCTTTTGTCGTAATTCCCGGAGATGGTCTATCGTCGGACGGTCGCTCTCTTCATCGCGCTCAATGCGGATGAGTATATGGCGGGGTCGGACTGAATCTCCGCGCCGTTCTTCGAGTTTAATAATATGCAGACCAAATTGGGTTTCGACAATATCAGATATTTCACCGGCTTCCATAGAGAATGCTTTTTCTTCAAATTCAGGTACGAACAACCCTCTGCGTACCCAGCCAAGATCACCGCCCCGGTTTTTTGTTCCCGTATCGGCTGAATATTCTCTTGCAAGTTCGGCAAAATCTTCACCGGCGAGTGCCCTGTCACGAATTTCTTCTGCACGCGAATGCGCTCTCGCCCGAACATTTTCATCTTCTTCGGGAATTACAAATATGTGAGCTACTTCAACCTGTTCCGGAACGGGCGGTAGTTCATTACGATATCGTTCATAAAAGTCACGTACTTCACGCCTGCTGATTGTCATCGCCTGGAATTTCTTACTTTGTAGTCGCTGTACCATTAACTCTTTCCGGATATCATCACGCATCTCACGGCGCAGCCGGGGTACACTCATGCCCATTTGGTCGGCAACATCGCTGATCGATCCATATGCCCGCTCAAATTCCTGAAGCTGTCTTTCTAATTCCTGTTGTACTTCCGCGTCAGGTACAATGATACTATCCCGGATTGCTTTGGCAAGCAGCAATCGCTTGTTAATCATGCTTTCAAGTAATTGCTCTTTTAATTCGGGTAACCGTCGGCGTTCAATTTGCTGCTGCATTGCATACATCTGTGCCTGGCTGACCAGCTCGGATTCAAGAATAATCTCATCATCTACAATTGCAATAATACGATCTGCCGTATCCTGAGCTTGTGCTAACCCGAGTCCGACTCCAAACACAAGTACCATCAAATATAAAATTGATCTCCTCATACCAACCAATCCCTCTCTTAAAATGACATTAGTTTGTTTATTTTCAATATTCAATATCAAACGAAACATCTATCGGATACCTGCGACGCAGTTCGAGTAACAATTCTTCATAACGATCCTGACGCCTTTCTATAACAAGTCTTTCCCTAATTTCGTTCGAGATATACTCAAGCGGGTAGGGGTTACCGCTTTGAATTGTTTGATGATGGCGAACTATGTAAAATCCGCCTCCTGCCGCGATCGGAAATGAGACCCCACCCATTCCGAGTTGACGTGCAGCCCGCCATATTTCTGCAGGGTAAAGATCGCTTTCATGGTAATATCCCCGTTCACCGATTTCGAACACCCCTTCAGCTCGCTCTTCATCATTCAATATACTCTCTAACGTATCATCCCAGTCCGCTCCCTGAATGACTGAATTCCGGAACGATGTGGCATCATTGCGCTGCTCAAATAGTATATAACTCACCTCAAGCAGCGGTTCGTCAGTCATAAACTCATCCAGGTGTTCCTCATAATATGCTTCTATCTGTTCATCGGTAACATCGGGAAGTATGCCATCGTATATCTCGTCTTCAAGTAATGCATTAATGGCAAGATTACGTCTGACATCCCGCAAAGGCTCCAATACGCGGTCATCACGGTCAAGACCGCGGCGTCGTGCTTCCTGATAGAGTATTTCAGATGTCAGCCATTGGTTGACATATTCCTGCACCATCGCGTCATTAATAGCATGCGGATGATCAATTTTTTCCTCGATCATCTCACGGGTAAGATACTCATCGTTAACCCGTGCAATATATGTCCCGGGTTCTTCTTCACGTTCACACCCGATCAACACAAGGACAATGACACTTACCATCCCCAGCTTCAAAACCCATCCTGAACTCATTCTTCCTCCCTGACAAAAGCCATTTCCAGTTTCTCGGGAAACAGAGATACATTATATCGTTTTCTGAGGTTTTCAACCCATTCTTCTTCCAGTTTTTTTGACATCTTATCCTGATATTCACCAATGACTTGTGCTCGGGCTTCATCAAATGTTTTTATCCGTTCTGGATCCCGTTCGAGGGTCTTAACTATAGCATAACGCTGGCCTACCTGGAACGGCTCGCTGAGCTCGCCCTCTTCCTGTGCAAACCCCTGCTTAGTAAGTTCGTCGCGATCGGCATTGACCATTCCGGTTATACCACTTTGCCGTCTCATCCCCGAACGAATGGTATATTCCTCTGCAAGCTCTTCCATATCTTCACCCGCAATAATTCTGTCATACAGAGCCTGCGCAAGACTATCGCTGCGAACAACAATCTCGCATATGTTCACTCTATCGGGAAAGGTATAACGTTCATTGTTTGCTTCGTAATATTCCTGTAAGCGTTCATCTGAAAGATCAATCTGTTCCCACACTCTTTTTTGTTCTATATAGTAGATGAGAATACCCTCCCGGTACTCATCGACCTTATCAACAATATCGGGATACCGTTGTTCGACATTTTCGGCATCCTTATTGACGAGCTCAACTTCCTCGACCCTGTCGATCATAGTACGCAGATGATTCGGCATAAGCCGCCGGCCGGTAAATTGTGGATTGGCCTGTATCTGCACCGCGGCCTGCTCCACGGTTATGTCTGTATCTTCAATAGTGAATAATGGTAGCGATGAAATTGCCGTGGCGAGTGAATCCTGCCATGCTTCGGTATCAGCGTACAATGCTGTATCAACCGCCGATATAAATGTTTCAATGTTCTCAGCATGCCGATAAAATGAATATTTGTCTTTTAATGCTGCGATAAAATTGCGGTGATCCTCATCAAAATATCTGTTTTGATACTGACGACGGAGATCATCTTTCATTTCATCAAATGAAGGTACCGGTTCTAGATCGGTAACTTTAATGATATGAAATCCATAATCGGTACGGGTCACATCAGACAATACACCTTTGTCTAAGCGGAACGCAACATTCTCAAAATCCGGTGGGAATGATCTTCGTTGTTGTATCATACCGAGATCGCCTCCCCGCTGGCCGCTTTGTCTGTCTTCAGAATATTCGATCGCCATCGTCTCAAAATCGGCGCCGGCTTGTAAACTGTCGTAGATTTCATGAATTTTATTATATGCCTGCAGGGTATCATCCGGACTCGCACCCTGGGGTGCAAATCTCATTATATGCGACACACGAATATTGCCCGGCGCCGGCTGCCGATCGGTCAATTTTATAATATGATAACCAAACTGTGTCCTGACCGGTTTGCGGGTAATTTCACCAACCTCGAGTTGATATACGGCATCTTCGAACGGCTTCACCATCATACCACCCGTAAAGTAGTTGAGATCTCCTTTATTGTTTTGTACACCCGGATCATCGGAATATTCTACTGCGAGATCGGCAAAGGGTTCGCCCTCGTCCAGTTTTGAAATAACTTCCATTGCTTTTTCATATGCCTGTAGTGTATCATCCGGTTCAGTATTCTGCGGTAGACGAATAAGAATGTGGCTTGCACGCAGTTCTTCGGTTCGCCGTTTATACATCTCGCGTAAGGCAGGCTCGACCAATTCCCGCTCGATGAGAAATGCTGCGGCAAGCGATTTGCGGTATTCTTCAAGCTCGTCCTGGATTTCAGGTTCATTATGTAAACCCGAATCATAAGCATCTTTTATCTTTAATTTGAACTTCACCAGCAAATCGAGAAATTCTTCGCGCTCTTCTATAGACGCTTCTTTTCCTCTATCCCAACCCCCGTTTAACCGCGCGAAAGTATTTTCGTAATCCTCCAGTGAGACTGGATCATCGTCTATCGATGCGACCAATGTCTCTGCGTGCTGACGGGTACAACCGGTAAGAAATAGAATAATTATAATCGGTATGATATAAATGAAATGTTTCAACATAACACGTACGCCTCTCTTATTACTAACGTTTTTAAAATCTGAAAAGTTGGTTAATCATTGTAAATTAACAATTTAGCGGGAATTTCGCAATTTTATCGAGTGTCTTTTATAGCGAGGTTTCATCAATTCCAGCTCTTCCCGTACTCCGGAGGGTGCCTCGGTAAGTAAACTGACGATAATGACGGCGATCGTGGATGTAATAAAGGCAGGAATAAGCTCGTACATCATATCACTCAAATAGGTGGTTTCATTCCACACAATGGTAACTACCGTGCCGGAGATTAAACCGGCGAGTACCCCCCATTTCGTTGCACGCGCCCAGAAAAGACTCAATAACAACGGTGGTCCAAATGATGCACCAAGTCCGCTCCACGCATATAATACAAGCCAGAAAACGTGTTCCGTTGCTATTTCGAGAACGCCCAATGCAAGAACCACAAGAATAACGATCACAATCCTGCTGACAAATACCAACTGCTTTTGCGTTACCTGTTTGCCTTGTAACAACATCCGTTGATAGATATCCCGGACGCATGAAGAAGCACCGACGAGTAATTGTGAGTCGGCAGTCGACATAATTGCAGCAATAATTGCAGCCAGAACAAATCCAAATATAACCGGATGCAAATGTTGTTGTGCAAGCACGGGATAGAGATTTTCGGTATCACCTGCCGGAAGCATATCTACTTCGGGAAAATACGCACGGCCGGCAACACCGATCATCACGGCTCCCCACCCCATCAAAACATTCCATACTGTTGCAATAACTGCCGAAATCCGCAGCTGTTTCGGATCATCGATCGACATATATCTTGCAAGAATATGCGGATTGCCGGGCGATCCTAACCCGATACCGATAAATCCTATCAATCCCCCGATTCCGAGAGAAAGCGGGTCAACCATCAGGGCATCAATGGCAGCGGCATCCTGTAGAATAGCATGTAAACCTCCGTAATTGAACACTGCTACTATTGGCATAATAAATAGCGCGATGATCATAAATATCGCCTGTACAACATCGGTTAAGGAAACTGCAAGAAAACCACCAACAAGCGTATATAGCAGGACAATCAAGGCGGTAATTAAAACACCTGTTTGATTTGTAAAACCAAACGAAGACGCAAATGCCTTGCCGCCGGCATCAAATTGTGCGGCAACATAGATGATCATAAAAATGATGATAACGATACCCGAGGCAACCCGAAGCATATTGGTCGAATCACGAAACCGTGAAGCGAAAAAATCCGGCACCGTAACATTATCGAGTCGTTCGGTATAGCGACGTAACCGCTTCGCACCGTATAAAAACATATATAACTCAACGATCGTGTACCCAACAATCGCCCAAACTGCTGATAGTCCCTGCACATATGCCATTCCCGTAACTCCGAGAACCAGCCAGGCACTTCTCCCGGAAACAACTGCGCTTAATGCAACAACAAAACCCTTCATCTTCCGCCCGCCAATAAAGAATTCACCTATCCCGCTCGATGAAAATCGCACGGAATACACACCTATGATGATCATGAGCAGCAAATAAAACAGGAAAGCAACCACTGTCCACGGGTTGACGGTAACCTCAAATACCTGGTATTCTTCCATAGGTAGTTATGATAAATTCATCTTGATTTGACCGGAATGGGTAAATTAAAGGATAATTGCAGGAAAATGCAACTTTTAGATATTTCCTGTATCTGGAATTTTTACCCTGGAACTATAAGACTCATTTTTATCTTATATATATACTACGTGGGTAGATTTTTGATCTACTGTATTTCATCTGTTGGGAGGACTATTTATGGTATCAAAAGCACAAAAGATCCGGCTCGGACTTTTTATGACGGTGGGGATTTTCATCATCTTAATCACCATTGCAACACTTTCATATGATCAACTATTTGATACAAAAGACATCTATTATATTGCATATACTGATCAGTCACTGAGTGGTATAGAGATAGGCAGCAGAGTGAAATATCTTGGGATACCGGTGGGAAGTGTGCGCGATCTTCATATCAATCCGGACAATTACAATCAGATTATAGTGACAATCGCCATTGATCCCGAAACACCTGTACGTGAAGATGTTACTGCCGACCTTATGATGGTCGGAATAACCGGCATCAAAGAAATTGAGTTAACCGCCGGATCGTCTGATGCAGCCTTCCTTGAACCGGAATCATTCATTCAACCGGGTACCTCTATTACCGATGAATTTGTCGATCAAGCAAGACAAATTGCCCATAAAGTGGATCTCGTGCTTGATAATATGCTTGAATTTACGCAGGACGATACAAGGACGCAATTATTATCGTTTATTGATGAAGCACAGGGAACAATTGTTAGGGTCAATAAATTAATCGACGATAATCAGGAGCGTATGGAGCGAACAGTGAGCAATGTGGATACACTAACTACTGAGTTAAATAAAATTGTAGGATCTCTGAACGCAGTACTTAATCAAACAGAGGATATTCTTGTAAAAAATCGCGGAACTATAAACCGAACAGTCGAAGATCTGAATATAACCGTCCAATATCTGAATGAAACCGCCAGAACAATAAAGAGCGATCCATCTATTTTATTACGGGGACGGAGAATGAACAACATTCCGGATGACAGGTTGGATGATTAGAATGGTATAATTGGTACCGGCGTGCCTGCATCCCTTTACTATTCATCCCCACGTAGAGCCTGCTCATACAAGCACACCGGTTTTATATATATTTATTTTTGATAATGATATTACAACTATCTATCAGTCATCGTTTTCTAATGATATTGTTCCGAGATCGGTCGTTTGATTCGCCGTAACTTCTACTTCCGGGAACTCGGCAAATTCAGATTCATCTTCTCGCGATATTACCGTTACATGATATATGCCGGCCTGCAGTGCAAATAGTGTAAATGAACCGTCGAGCTCGTCGGCATAGGTGGTCGTTATTACTTCACCGTCCTGTGAAGCGACAATGACAGCACGGGCATCGACCTGTTCTATTGTTCCCGTAATATCACCCGACACATCCAATACCTGAAAACGAATTGTCGGACTTAGAATGTACCCCCCATCATTGTGGACAATCGACTGATGGGCATCGAAATCCAGTAAAACACTTATACTTTCATTTGCGTGCACATCAAATTCTCCGACCAACTTTATACCAGTCTGGTAGCCGCTGGGTATTTCCAGTTCGTGTTGTTCGCCGTCGACAACCACATAACTGCCTTCTTCAACGTGCAAGCGAATCTGCGTATAATGGCCTGCAAGAAGTGACGTATCACTCAAAACAACAGTCTCCCCGTTCTTTAGCTGGAGTATATCGAAGGTTTGGGTTTCTTCGCGTATCACAACCCAGCCATGTTCATCGGAATGTACCTCAACCTCTCCGACAACGATATTCACCTCATCTACATCGTCGGCGGGTGCATCAGCCAGATGCATCACAACCTGACCTGAATCCCCGTCCGGAGGAGCCGTTAGATCATCATCCTCTTCACATCCCATAACGAATAACAACATAGTGAACGGTACTAAATATTTAATGAGTATCTTCATAAAATCCCCCACAATTTAGTTATTAGTTAATTATAAACCTATTAGTAAACCAACAGTAATGACATAGAAGTTACTTTGCACATCATCCATACCTACCATTTCCTCTATGTCATAATCGATGAATACATATCGTATATCACCGGTTATACTAGCAGTTGCCGAAAACGGGAGTTCGACACCTCCACCAAGGTGCCATCCAAACTCCTGCTCGGTTTTACTATCAAGCATCGGTAATTGTTCATTATCAAATTCAAAGGTGGTATTATACCATCCACCGCCAAGCACACCATACACATTGGGTAACGGATATAACAAAGCAGAAGCCATAACAGGCCAGCTCTTTACGGTTAGCAATCCATCGGCATATTTTTCCTGGCGATAATTGATCGAACCCTCGATACCCATCGCTGGTGATAGTTTTACTCGCAGAGCTGCTCCAAGCATCAGATTTCCCTCATCGGCATCGGAAGCCTTTTGATATCCAAGCACCGGGCCAAGACCGATCCCCTGAGCAGATAGAACTCCCGAACTGAATAATAGGATTATGAGCACCACACACATACGTACTTTCATAGTTGTCTCCTTTGGTTGTGATGAAATATTGATTTCTTTAAACCGCAATTTCCGTCTGCATCTTCTCAAATTCATAGAACTTTTTATCAATTTCGCCTCTTATATGGTACCAATCATCAGTTGCGGCATGATTAATTTTATCCAGATAATCATATAACTCAACACGAAAACGGACAAGTTCTTTTATTTTTTTTACAAGTTCATTACTCACTTCATCAGTATAAGCAAACTCGTTTCTTAAGATAGATAATTTTTCCTCTACATCTCTCAACGTTTTTTGAATCAAGATCTGATACTCCTCCATTTCCTGAAGAATCTCTGATTCAGACGTGTTATTCCAACAACCAATGATGAGTGTTGATGATACAAGCACAATACCTATAACGATCCCCCTACGTTGTTTTTTCATAAGAAATCCCCAAGTCATTTTTTTGGAATTCATAATATTACTATAACCAATCGCATAGATGCCCAGCATCCCCCATCAACCTTGCACTATCCAACTCATATACCGGACATCTTAAAATGATATACTTGTTAATAAGAACAATTTTTCATGATCTCTATAGATTTAGATAAACAAAGATTGTGCCATGCACTATTTCTGCTAAAAGGTATAAGGATTGTAGTTCTGATTGTCAACAATATTCAATAATTGTGTACGGATGTACACTTCTCTGTGTCTGTTTGAATACAAGATGGGCGTGTGATTCACAGAATTCTGTGTTAGTTTGAACACAAATACGCTTACCGGTAGAATTCTTACTTGCTGAAATAGTCCGACCCAGCTTTTTGTTTTTATTAAACTTACTGACAGTAAAAAGATGTGATTGTGACAACTGGCACGATGATTGATATATACATAAGCAGAGTTCACCAATAATAACTTATAAACTATTCAATTTAGGAGGAATCATGAAATCACTCAAATTTTTTGCCGTAATGGCAATTGTATCCGTTGCGTTACTCGGTAGCTCTCACGCGTTACCGGTTGAAGAGACCGGCTCAATAAGTGGTGTCGTTCATCCTGCTGATGCAATGGCAATAGTAGAAGCAACATACTATGGTGAAGTAGTTGCATCAGTTGAAGCGGATCCCACAACGGGAGAATTCACCCTTGATGGTCTTCAAGCAGGAACATACGATCTCGTCATTACTCCTGGAGGTGGAGAATACGAGAGCAAGACAGTAAGTGATGTAACTGTCGATGCGGGGGAAAACAAAGATCTCGGTGATCTCTATTTAGAATAACATTGAGAGATACTGTGACTGCATCTTCGTCCTTACGTTAATGATATGGGGGTGGATGAAGAAGCCGATAAGCCGGTCTCGACGGGGGATGAAAAAGAGGCCGGCTGCTTAAATATTTCACATATCGTTTGATAAGAGCACATATACGAATGAGAGGATATGATGGAGCCGAAAGAATGTCAAACGGAATATCATTACAAATCCTGTCCTGTTTGTAAATATCCGGTAGCGATAGCTTTAGGGACCCTTTTGTATGGTTGTGTTAATTGTAGATATGTTTGGTATAAAGATTCAAGAGATAAAATATATAAACAATCGAGATAATTTTTATGATTGAAAGTATACTGCTTATTTTTCTCTTCATAGTACTCGTAGTGCTTGTGATCAAGATTGACGGCGGTAAGAGAATATCAGGATAATTACCTATCATGATATGAATAAAAAACAAACCTGATATATGGTGTTTTTGGAAAGGAACCGAGTGCTTATGGGACGCCTGCCAAATATTTCACTTGAAGAAATCACAAGATCAACGAACAGGATCCGGGGAATTCGAAAAGCTGATATCGAACCCGGTGATTTACTAATCGTTGAAACAATTAACTCAATATATAAAATAGAAGCACTGGGAAATGGCTATTTTAACATTCATGGGGGATGGTTTGAAAAAGAAGGTATATCACCATATGTAACAACAATCGCCGGTTGTACCTGGGGCGGAAGTGCCATTAAAGTCGACATCGTTGCCGCTCCCGGTCTTTGTATCGAATTTGGTAATAATGTATTAACCTCTACTGTGCAAAAAATAAGATACTTAAAAAGAATAAATTTAAATTAAACGCCGTGCGCCTTGTAATTAAGAATATATGCAATTAGTAGTATATTCATACACCTCTAATTATTTCAATTCAGGACAACACTTCAGAAGATTTTTTAATTCCTCAAGCGACAGGTTCATCTACTATTATAGTGTGAGCCTATTTTTCTTTGAAATAATTTGTAAAATATGGTAAATTTAATTTAACGAAAAATAGCAAGCTTGCCGGACTAACGGGAGGATTCTATGGGAATCACCATTCACTACCGCGGAAAAATTAATACCACGGCAGATATTTCCAAACTGGTTGACGATCTTGAAGATTTTGCAAATGAACTTGGATGGGAGAGCCAGCGTATGGATGAGGATTGGTCGAAACCAAATACCGCGGCTATCTCAATCGACGGCGATATAGCCCGGGTAACAGGTCATGCCCCGCTCAAAGGTATTATGCTCTCCCCTCACAAACATTGTGAACCCTTTGTCCTCACCTTTAATGCCGATGGTTATCTTATCGGTTTCGTTGGAATGACACTGTTAGCCGAAGGGAAAACCACACCCGAGAAATCGTCTATGAGTACCAAAACCCAGTTCGCACCGATTGATGTCCACATTACCTTGGTTAAGTTATTACAATATATTAAAAAACGTTACATCTCAAACTTAGATGTATATGACGACGGTGGTTACTGGGATACCGGCGATATAAACGAATTGAAGCGGAGGCGTGGTACGATCGAACGGGCTATGGATACGCTTGAGGATGCATTATCGAAAATACCACGGAAACAAGTTGAGAACAAATCACCTGAAGATATTGCAGATATGATAGAAAAGTTAATAAGAAAGAAGTTTGGGAAGTAATTGTAGTCGATTGAAAGTATCTCCGGCACCACCACGATATGTTCAGCATATGCCGGAGTACTTTCAAATAAAACTTCTACATTTTTTATTTAACAGCACGAATACTTGCTGTCATGTTCGGGTTTGGGGCAACGTCGATGCCCTCATTCTCTGCAATCCATATTGTGCCATCCTTACCGACAGTAATACCGGTAGGCAAATTGAGTTCATCGGCGATTACCACACATTCACCCGTGCCGACATTACACGCCTTTACTCTCCCCCCTTCAATCGGAGTCAAAGGAAATCCCCCGACATCTTGAAGTGCAAACCATCCTGCCGCGTCGAACTCCACAACATAGAGAGTACCGTCGGGTCCGAATGCCATATCCATAATTGCGGTAAATCCGTCGGCGACCAATGTGCACGATTCACCCGGACACAATACTTGGCGGCTTCCCGGTTCGATTCGCCAGATTCGTGCGATCCCGAGTTCTTCCGGAAAGCCAACCAACTCGCCTACGTAATACCCTCCGTCAGGTCCTATAGCGAGACCGGTCGGTACCGGCTCGGCAGGAATCTCCTCAGGCATTTGACAGGGCGGACGCTGATCGTTTTCAACACAACCAATCAGGTGCTTGAAGTTCTCTGTAGAAGCCGGCTGCGGCGTAAGCACGGCTACCCAATCGATGGCGCCACTCTCATCCACCACAAGGACCGAATTGCCGGCAGCATCGGCGACAAGAAATGTATCATCATTAAGCTGTTCTATTCCGTAGGGGTTTGACTCTGGTGGAAGTGTACTCCAGACCCGGTCAGGGTTAACAGATTGTTCAAAAGCCCAGAAATCCGCTATCTCTTGAGTGTTCTCCGGCGTGATTCGATATAATTTTCTCCCCGTCTCTTGTTGTTCGGGAATGAAAGGATCACCCGTGATAACGTACTGAATATCATTTCCTACTGTTGCTATACCGTTTATATTCTGCAGTGCCGCAATATGATCGGTCGTACTTTTTCGGATTTCTATCAACCCCTCAAACGTTTCGGATACAAGTAAACTTCCATCCGGATTCGTTCCGAGGGCAAATGCCTGACCGGGGATCGTTATTATCTCAGTCGGATCAGGTACATCCAACATTTCTGAATCCACAGAAGTGCTTTGATCACAGCCGTGAACAAATCCAAATATAATACAGAAAATAATGACAGGCATAATATATGAGTTTTTCATTTTCATCTCCTTTTCGTATTCCACGATGCTCATTTTATCGAGCAGGGCCTCTCAATGAGGCATCCGCTCTTCGTAAGAAGTTATTTACCGGTGTAAAGAACTTTGGCGCATCCTCAAACCATGGATAATGTCCGGCGTCGGAAAGAATCAGAAGCTCCGCGCCTTGTATCTCCGCATACCCCTCCGAGCTGCCGAGCGGTAATGCATCCGCAATACCGTGTACAACGAGTGTCGGAACAGATAACTCACTTAGTGCGGGGCGGAAGTCCCAATCGGGCCCGAGAGATCCGACGACTGTTCCGAATGTCATAAACACCTGCCGGGCAGAGTCCTCGCCGCCTTCACACCAGTTACCTTTGTTTTTCCCGATGTTTGCCGGATCGTGCAGATAGTAGCTGAAGTTTATTGTAAACCACTGTTCACATGCTTCCACCGGATTATCACCGAAGAGCATCTCGCCCGCCAGAGAGTCGAGTTTTGCCTGAACTTCCGGTGGTTGTCGTTCCATCAGGGTTTCGAAGAACTGAACCTCGAATGGATTTTGTGCTACAGGTCCCGGCGTAACAAGCACCATTCTGTTGACACGATCCGTGTGTTCGATTGCATAGAGACTTGCGAGCATTGCACCCCACGATTGACCGATCAGCTTCAGTTCTTCGAGACCGAAATATTCTCTGACTGCTTCAAGGTCTGCGACCATCCGTTCTGTGGTAAGCTCAACCTCCAGATCGGAGTGACCTCCCCCGCGCTGATCGTAATAGATGATAGTTCTTCCTGCAGCCAGAAAATCCCAGTTATCGATGAGGTGACTTGCCGACAATCCCGGTCCGCCGTGCAGCGCCACGACAGTATCGGGACCGTTGCCGGCAATCCGGTAGTACAATTGAGTACCATCGGGCGTGGTCAGAAAGCCGTCGGTTCGTGGTGCTACATAGCCCCGTCCGGGTGAATGGAACATTGCCGATGATTCAACCGCCGTGAACTCCGGTTCCGATACAGATTTTTCACATGCAATAAAAGTACCGGTAACGGCAACAGCCAGCACAGCGATGGTAGTACATAAGAGCATAGATAACCGGATACTTCCGAGCCTATCTATTCTCTTCCCGCATAGAAATTTATTCATTATGACTCCCTCCCTTATTGGTTAGAATTTTTTGGAATTAGAGTACGACATATATTCTATTCCTAAAATACAATCAGAGTCCCCACGGTAGGTAGCCCGGATGGGACAAAATATACTCCCGGTGGGACTTTTTGATGGGTAAATGAATGGATGATTGGATGGATGGGTGATTGGGTGAAACGGAGTTTCGGTGTATCAGTGAACCCGATTAACCTACAAAATATTTAGAAACAGCTACAATGGGTAGTTCAGGGAAAGGAGTATGGAATTTGTCGATTTATTAAAATAAAATAATAAATATCATCGCTCAGAAGAAATAATCTCCGCCTGATACTCCGACGGAGTCTTGCCTAATTCTTCCTTAAATGCACGGGAGAATTTCGACGGACTTTCATAACCTACCAGATCTGCAATTTCGCTTATATTTCCGGCCTTCTTTCGGAGCAAATCGGTTGCACGCGCAAGACGCATTCTGCGCATGAATTGGGAGGGGGAAAGATCAGTCAATGCTGTCATTTTACGATGCAATTGCCGCCGGCTGAGGTACATCTCTTTTGCAAAAGTTTCCGTGTCAAACTTCCGATCCGAAATATGGTTCTCCACCAGTTCCATTGCACGCCTCAGAAACTTCTCATCCATCGATGTGACGGTAACATCTTTTAATTTTATCGTCGTTTCATTTCGAAATCTCTCTCGAAGCTTCCGGCGCTGCTCGATGAGATTCTTCACGCGAATCCGGAGCTCGTGTGCATCGAACGGTTTCATAATGTAATCGTCGGCTCCGGTCTCAAGACCTTCAAGCTTGCTTTCGGACGAGGCTTTTGCCGTGAGGAGGATAATGGGAATATGACTTGTCCGTTCGTCGGTTTTCAGTTCTTTACATACTTCATAGCCGTCCATTTCCGGCATCATCACATCGCTTATAATGAGATCGGGAATCGTTTCTACGGCTTTCTGAATTCCCGCCTTACCATTCACCGCTTCTATGATTCTAAATCCATTGCTTAAATGCGACCGGATATACTTTCGCATTTCTGCATTGTCTTCGATGACAAGCAGCACGGGTCCGGATTCTTCTTGAATAATATCTTCTTCTATCGTTTCTCCGGATGTCGGGGGCTCTGTCTCAGGTATATATGCGTAAGGAGTTGTTACCGGCTCTCCGGTATCATCGATTTCATCCGGACTGAAAGTTTCCTTATCCAACGGGAGGATAACCGTAAACGTGCTTCCTTTATCCGGCTCGCTCGTTACCGTAATTTCTCCCCGGTGTAATTCAATAAGCTCTTTTATGAGTGCAAGACCGATTCCGGATCCCTCATATTCTCTCGTTCCGCTCTGATCTACCTGATAGAACCGGTCGAAGATCTTATCCTGTTCATCTGGAGAAATGCCGATGCCGGTGTCGGTGACGGATAGTACGATCCCTTCCACCCGCCCCCCTCTTTGTGCGGGGTTGATTGTAACATGCACTTCCCCGCCCTCCGGCGTAAACTTGAACGCATTCGACAGAAGGTTCATGAGAATTTTTTCCACCGCGTCTCTGTCGAACCATCCGGTAACCGGTTCGTCCGTACACTGGATATTAAATTCAATTCGTTTCATTCCCGCCAGCGATTCAAACGATGCCGCCACCCCTTTGACGACTTCGATAATATCCATGCGGCGAATCGACAGTTTCATCCTGCCCGATTCAATCCTGGAAAGATCAAGCAACTGATTTACAAGTTGTTTCAGCCTTCGGGTGTTTCCAAGCATCAATTCATATTGTTCATCAAGGTTGTCGCTAAAGCTGCCGGATTTTATTTCCTTTAGAGGACCTTCGATGAGTGTGAGAGGCGTGCGAAACTCGTGCGAGATATTCTCGAAGAAACGGGATTTCATCCGATCGAGTTCCTTCAACTGCTCTTGCTGAAAGTGCTCCATCTCAATTCTGTGTTTCAGACGCTGCCTGTTCAACTCGTAACGCCTGAAACCGTAGAACATCGTAAGAAACACGACGAGATATCCCGCATATGCCCATGTTGTTCTCCACCACGGCGGTGTAATGACGATCGCGACCGATGTTCCACCCTCATTCCAAACACCATGATTATTGGAACCCTTAACCCGGAATACATATTCACCCGGCGGGAGTTTCGTGTAATTTACATACCGGCGGTTTCCGGAATACACCCAGTTTTCATCGATCCCTGTCATTTTATAAGCATATTGATTTCTTTGCGGTGCGGTATAATCCAGGGCCGCGAACTCGAATGAGATGGTGTTCTGGTCATGAGATAAGTGAATAATGTCAACGTCAGTGATGGCCTCCTTCAACGGAGATTCTTCACTTATCGGTACCTTTTCGTTAAAGAGTAGAAAATCGGTGATGACAACCGGCGGAATGTTCGGATTATGCCTTATGCTATCCGGATGAAAAATGGTGAATCCTTCCTGACTGCCGAAGAACATTTCTCCCCGTTCATTTTTAAAAAATGCTCCTCTGTTGAAATAATCTCCGTAAAGCCCGTCGGTCACATCATAGTTATTGAACACGTTCGTCCGGGAATCGAATCTTGATAACCCCCTGTTGGTGCTGATCCAGAGATTACCGTGTGAATCTTCAAGAATTCCGTTGATTGTATTATTCGGTAACCCATCCCGTTCCGTATAATGGATAAATTTANCTTCGCTGNCATCGAATTTGCCCAGCCCGCCGCCCGTTCCGATCCAGATTGTACCCGAGTTATCCTCGAATAGNACCCTGATCTCGTTATCGGGTAAACTTAAAGGATTATCAGGATCGCGAAAATAATTTACAAACGTCCNGGTTTCACGATCATATNTATTGAGACCATTATTCGTACCCACCCAGAGAACATCGGACCCGTCAACCAACAATGTCCGTACATCATTATGAGTAATAGTNNCCGGGTTGTTGGGCTCATGAATATATTGCCGTATAATCGTTTCAGAACCCGTATCCAANTGCAGGAGACCATAACCGCGTGTACCGAACCAGAAATTACCGGAACGGTCCTGAACACCCGNATAGAGAGCTTCATAGGTAATCGATTCGGAGATAATGGGTCTGGCTTCCATTGTTCCCGTATCAAGAAGTGAAAGATTGTCACGGGTACCCAGCNATAGGTTCTCCTCCGGACCCTCAAGTATAAAGAAGACGTATTCGCTGCCCGGCAAAATAGTTCTGATATCTGCACTCCCNCGGTCAAGCACGTGAAGACCATACAGGGTTCCAAGCCAAACGCTGCCTTCACTATCCTCGTAAATAGCTCTTACGTCATTGCTCATCGCCGGCGCATCCAGCCATTCATTGATGCGATAGAAAGTGAACATAGGTGATGGATTCAGTATATTGATTCCTCCTCCCCAGGTTCCGAGCCATAATCTTCCTTCTTCATCAGTATATGATGCCATAACCGAATTATTACTCAGACTTTTCGGATCAAATGGACTATTTTGATAAACATCGAACGTGTCGGTCGATCGGTCGAATTTCCAGAGACCATATCGGTAACTACCGAGCCAGAGATAACCGGAGTTACCTTTTTGAATTGTATAAATGTAATCCTTGAGTCCTGCCGGATACGGAGAATCCGGGTTGGAACAAAAATCTTTTATTACTTCCATGGCTCTGTCAAACTTCATCAAGCATACATCCGTGCCGAGCCACAGATTTCCGTCGGCATCTTCCTGTATGGATGTTATCCAATCTAAATCAATTGTCGGATGTCTAAATAGAGTGACCTTGTTATTATTTGTATCGAACCTGTTCAATCCTCCCGGACCTGCGCCGAGATCACCTGTCCCGATCCAAAGCGTACCACGTGAATCTTCGTACAATTCCACGACGTATTCATGATCCAGGGTGTTTGGATCATCGGGATCGTGCCGGTAATGGGTGAATGTTTGTGTGGAACGGTCAAACTTATTAAGTCCCCGGGCAGTACCGAACCATAATCTTCCTTTCCTATCCTCGAGTATCGATCTCACATCGTCATTGCTGATACTTTGAGGATCCCCGGGATCATACAGATACCGTGTGAATGTTTCCGTCCGCGGATCGAAACTGTTCAATCCGCCGGTTGTTCCGATCCAGATTATCCCATCACTATCTTCATGCAATGCCGAAATAAAATTATTGCTAAGACTATTGTTATCGCCCGGATCATGTTTGTAAACGATGAGTGTGTAACCGTCATACCGGTTAAGACCATCCTGCGTACCGAACCACATAAATCCGCGCCGATCCCGGATAATTGCCTGCACGAAGTTGCTCGATAAACCCCGATCCATTGTTATATGGTCAAACCGGAGATCGGACTTTGGATTTCCCGAAGAATAACAGCATAAAAGAACGGTTAGTAAAAGGGAAGCCGGCAGGTGTGTAATGCAAGCTTTTATTCGATGTACATTAAACATAAAAATGTTCCCCCCTTATCCGCAATCCGGGCAATATAAATGCCACATCGATATTGTAGAAACAGTATACCACACCCATCCACACTCAATCTGTTTATAGTATGTATTTAGCGTTCGAAAGGTCGGGATTTAAGCAACTCTACTTGTTGAAAGCAGCCGCCTCCTCCATGAAGTACAGACGAGCGATTGGAGGGGATAGACGGTGAGAGTTGCCATATCAGTGTTGACAATTTCTCCCTACTTTGTTCACTCCGTTATA
>SL_3KL_010_SEDDRAFT_10001014_pt1 | contig 24909 bp, 16 predicted proteins | sample SodLakKL_010_SED_2_FD_10381 | JGI IMG/M metagenome (IMG submission 10381) | reverse complement strand
GCCTTCACGGTGTTGGCGTTTCATGTGTTAATGCTCTTTCATCATATATGCTTGCGGAAGTTCACCGTAACGGTGATATATATATGCAGGAGTACAGGAAGGGGAAGCCGGTTGAAAATGTCAAATCTACAGGTAAAACCGACATCACCGGTACTATTGTAACTTTCAAGCCGGATGAGTCAATCTTCATGACAACAGATTTTAATTACGAGATACTCTCTTCCCGCCTGCGGGAGCTTGCTTTCCTGAATAAGGGGGTTACACTCTCAATAACAGACAAACGTGAGCTTGAGGAAAACGGAAATGGTAACGGCGGAGGTCAGAATTACCGTCACGAAGTCTTTCATTCAAATGAAGGCCTGAAGGAATTTGTACGTTTCCTCGACATGACACGTGAAAGTATTATCGATGATATTATTTACATTGAAACCGAGAAGAACGATACTCCGGTTGAAATGGCACTGCAATACAACACTTCATTCAAGGAAAACATCCATACTTATGTAAATAATATCTCTACAATTGAGGGGGGTACTCATCTTGCGGGTTTCAGGCGCGGACTGACCAGGACTCTTAAAAATTATGCTGAAAAATCAGGTATGCTCTCCAAACTTAAATTTGATATAAGCGGTGATGATTTCCGTGAAGGCTTAACGGCCATTATTTCAATAAAAGTTCAGGAACCTCAGTTTGAAGGACAAACCAAAACAAAGCTCGGGAACTCCGAAGTTATGGGATCAGTTGATCAGGCTACCAGTACTATGCTTTCATATTACCTTGAGGAAAATCCAAAGGATGCCAAAACCATAGTACAAAAAGTGGTTCTTGCAGCTACCGCCCGTCATGCTGCACGAAAAGCGAGAGAACTTGTGCAGCGGAAAAATGTTCTTTCCGGTTCGGGTCTTCCTGGTAAGTTAGCTGACTGTTCCAGTCAGGATCCTGCAACAAATGAGCTTTTCCTGGTTGAAGGTGATTCTGCGGGAGGAACAGCAAAACAGGGGCGTGACAGAAAATTTCAGGCAATTCTGCCGTTGCGTGGCAAGATACTCAATGTTGAAAAGGCTATGCAGCACAAAATATATGAGAATGAGGAGATAAAGAATATTTTCACTGCCCTGGGAGTAACCGTAGGCACGGATGAGGATACCAAGCAGCTGAATCTTGAAAAACTTCGCTATCATAAGGTAATTATAATGACAGATGCCGATGTTGACGGCAGTCATATAGACACTCTAATAATGACATTTTTCTTCCGCCATATGCTCGAGCTGATAAGGAAGGGACACCTTTATATAGCCGCCCCTCCTCTTTACCTTATCAGAAAGGGTAAAACATTAAGATACTGCTGGAAGGAAGAGGAACGGGACAGGATAATTGAAGAGCTGAGCAAGGGTTCGGGTACAGGCATCCAGATACAGCGTTACAAGGGTTTGGGTGAAATGAGTGCCGACCAGCTTTGGGAAACAACAATGAATCCTGAGAACAGGCTGCTTAAGCAGATCACCATTGAGAGTGCTGCCGAAGCGGACAGAATATTCTCGATGTTAATGGGTGATGAAGTCCCGCCGCGGAGGGATTTTATAGAGAGGCATGCAAAATATGCCAAACTCGATATTTAAAGCCGGAGATACTAAAAAAGAAATTTAACGGATTATGAAGAAAATCCGTACAATACTACTTTTATCAGCAGCCATAATAGCTGCAACTCATACCGCATCATCAATAACGGGTACTGATGATTCAGTTTCATATTCAGCAGAACTTCTCAGCAGGTATATCTCTTACGAATCGGTTACCGGGAATGAAAGGGAGGCCGGTGAATTCCTTTCAGACCTCGCAAGGGAAAAAGGCCTGATTGTTGAAATCCTCACAGACGAAATTGACAGATATAATTTTACAGCATCACTTTATCCTCTTGAGCTTGGTAAGCCAAATATAATTCTCCTGAATCATATAGACGTAGTACCTCCCGGCGATTTTGCCGAATGGAAACATCCTCCCTTTTCCGGTAAGATAGAAGACGGATTTGTCTGGGGCAGGGGAGCAATTGACAACAAAGGGATGGCTGTAATGCAGCTCCTGGCTTTGTCCGAATTCGCAGAAAAAGCCAGCCAGGTTGACTATCCGTTTAATGTTACAATCCTCTCTGTATCTGGTGAAGAAACTGGAGGACATACCGGTTCCAGGATAATTGTCAGTGACTACCTGGAAATGCTGAACCCGGTGGTATTATACGGAGAAGGTGGGTCGGGACTGCCGGGTTTGCTTGCCGGCAATCCTGAAAAGATGGTTTTCGGGATATCGGTAGCCCATAAACGTACTCTTTGGTTAAGACTTGCAATTAATTCCGAAACATCGGGGCATGGTGCAGTACCTCCCGATGCGTACGCTGTCCAGGAAAAGATTAATGCACTTAACAATTTATACGGAAGAAAGAAAGGGGTCTATTTTTCAGAAACAACTTACAATATGTTCCGGGAGCTCGGAAAGCTTGAAAGCGGTTTCAGGGGGTTTGCACTTCGGAATATCAGGTTTTTCAAGCCCCTGGTAATGCCGTCAATCAGGAAAGAGGAGATAGTTTACTCGCTTGTAACAAATACAATAACTGTAACGGCTGTAAATACGCCACCCGGTCCACCAAACCAGATACCCCAGAGTGTTACTGCAGTTCTGGATTGCCGCCTGCTTCCCGGAATAGAGACAGAAGACTTTTTAAAAAAGATAGAAAGGATAATGGACAATGAAGGGATAATTATTGAGGTGATAAATGAAGGTGTAATGGCCAACCCTTCACCATTAAATGATCATTATCAGAAGATTGAAAAAGCCATTAAAGAAGCTTACCACTCTTCAGGTGTTATTCCTGTTATTATGCCTGCTTCAAATGACAATAATTTTTTTAGAGCAAAAGGAGTGCCTTCATACGGAATATTACCTGTTTTTCTGGAAACGGAACTGCTTGAATCAATCCACAACGTTAATGAGCGTATCCCCGTTGAGATGCTTGACAGAGGAACAGATGCCTATTTGTCTCTTATAAGGCAGTATCTTTACAAATAGTGCATTAAGGCATGCGCTTTGTAAGGCAGGTAAAAAAAGCTTAAATAATATATAAGTTTTTTAATCCGTTTTACAATGGTTCATGTTGGATATGCCAAAACAATAATTTATGCATATATTATCTTATGCCTCACGCATTGCATCCCTTGCCAGCCGGCCCCGACTTGCAAGATGGAGATCAAACGCGGTGAAGCTCCAGGATGAGGAATTTAAAAAAATCGTAAAAAAAGCCCGAAACACAGATTTCGGCCGCAAGCACGATTTTGAAAACATCAAAGGGTACGATTCATTCATATCAAGGGTTCCTGTCAGAAATTACGAGGACTTCAAGCCCTATATAGATAGAATAATGAAAGGGGAAAAGGATCTGCTCTGGCCGGGATTACCCAAATATATGGCTATGACCTCAGGTACCACTTCAGGCATAAAATACATTCCCATAACAGCCGATTCCCTGCCGAACCACATCAATTCAGCCCGTTATGCTCTTTTAATGTATATTGGGGCTACTGGAAATTCCCGATTTGTGAACGGCAAATACATTTTCCTGTCTGCTACACCAAAGCTGGATGAAAGCGGACCGATACCATGCGGGAGGCTTTCGGGCATAGCCCACCGCAATGTCCCGAAATTTCTTCATTCACGAAGGCTTCCTTTATATGAGACCAATTGCATCCCAAACTGGGAAGAGAAGCTCGATAAAATAATCGAAGAGACAGTGAATGAGAAGATGACACTAATAAGTGGAATACCTCCCTGGATACAGATGTATTTCGAAAAACTGCTGGAACACACCGGCAAGAGAAATATACTTGAGATCTTCCCCCACTTTTCCCTGCTGGTACACGGCGGGGTTAACTTTCAGCCTTACGAGCAGAGAATGTTCAAACTGATAGGAAAGGAAATTGATACTCTTGAAACATTCCCCGCCTCGGAAGGGTTTATTGCCTTTCAGGACAGGTTCCCTTCGGAAGGGCTTTTGCTGATACCAGACAGTGGTATCTTTTTCGAATTTATACCGGCTGAGAGCTATGGTGAGCAGGATCCTCCAAGGATTCCTCTTTCCCGTGTTGAATTAGATGTAAATTATGTTTTGCTTATTAACAGTAATGCCGGTTTATGGGGATACAATATCGGTGATACCGTTAAGTTCGTATCGGTCAATCCTTACAGGCTCGTTGTTACGGGCAGGATATCCCAGTTTACATCTGCTTTTGGTGAACATATAATTGAAGAGGAGGCCGATTTTGCTATCGGGAACGCTGCAGAAATGACAGGTGCAGTGGTGAGTGAGTTCACCCTGGCACCGCTTGTTGACAATCCTGACGGTAAACCCCGCCATCAGTGGTTTGTGGAATTCGAAAAAGTACCGCCTGATGCTGGTCTTTTTGCTGACAGGGTTGACAACCTCCTCCGGGAGAAAAACTCTTACTATTCACACCTTGTAGACGGCAGGATTATTGATAAGGCAGAGATTATAAGTGTTCCGGAAGGTACATTCAAGAGGTATATGAAGTCGGCCGGCAAACTTGGCGGCCAAAACAAGGTACCACACTTGTCCAATGACCGGAAAATAGCAGAATGGATTTTTGCAAATATATAGACCGCGGATCCTTTTTTATTAACTTTGTAACAAGAAACACTGGTTTTTTGAATTTTTTTTGTGCCTGACTGTAACATTTTGATTTAATGGCAAACAAAAAGTCCATATACCTTTTTTCAGGAATCCTCATTGTCCTATTTTTTTCTGCAATAACTTTTTCGGCTTCGTCACAGCCCGACAGGAAAGTGCTTTCAAAGCTCTTTCTTTCCCATGCAATCAATAACGAATTCAGTGAATCGTACAGTCTCTTCTCCCCGTCAATGAGGGAGAGGCTAAATATAGCCCAACTTCGCTCAATCTGGAACTCTGTTGCCGAACAGTACGGAGAATTAGTTTACCGTAAGGTGACAAAGGAGGAAGAAGTTGATGAATCTCATCATTTGGTTCTTTTTTCTGCATTTAAAAAGGGCAATGTTGATATTCACCTTTTTTTCAACAAAAAAAACCAGATAGAGAACCTGTTTTTTGCACCCGCAGGAATACCGGACGAATACTTTTCACCGGATTATGATTTTTCTGATTTTTACAGTACCAGGGATATAACGGTTAAGACAGGAAGTTATAATCTCCCCGGCACTTTTTACTACCCTTCATCCGGGAAAAATATCCCTGTTGTGGTTCTGATCCATGGTGCAGGTTTTCATGACCGCTACAGCACTTTTGGTTTAAACAAACCTTTCAGGGATCTGGCAGTGGGGATGGCTTCGTTCGGCGTTGGAGTGCTGTGCTTTGATAAACGCACATACGTCTATTCCGGACTTTCATCAGTAGAAAATGATAGTTTTACTGTTAAAGACGAAATAATAGATGATGCAGTATCTGCTGTTGACCTTGCCATGAGCCTGCCCGAATCAGATCCTGAAAACATTTTTATACTTGGACACGGATTTGGCGGAATGGTCACCCCCCGTATTGCCGCCGCAAAACCCGGGATCGCCGGTATAATAAAAATGGCTGCCAATGCGCGCCCGTTCGAGGATGTAATCCTTGACCAGGTTAAGTATCAGGTATTGCACAATGATGACAATGATCATTTCCCAGATATGCTTAAGATATACGAATTTCAGGTAATGCGGGTTAAAAAAGGCGATTTTACCAACGTTTCTGCTTCGGAACTTCCAATGAATTACCCTCCCTCTTTCTGGATTGATCTTGCCGGGTATGATCATATTGAATATTCCAGGAATACCCCGCTTCCGATGCTTATACTCCAGGGAGAAAGAGATTACCAGGTTACCACTGAAGATTTTGAGATCTGGAAGAGAGAACTTGAAGGCAAGGATAATGTTTCGTTTGTCTCTTTCCCGGGACTGAACCATTTGATGGTGCCCGGGACCGGCATGAGCACCCCCCTGGAATACGAGTTCCCCGGAAATGTTGCTATAGATGTTATACTCGACATTGTAGAGTGGGTTATGGATCATAAAAGACGGTGATGATCCTGTCAGTGAGGTTTACACAGAGCCGTTATCTCATGTTCATGCTATTGCTTTTGTAAAACCCACAATTCAGTTTTCTCTTTTTTTCTTATACCGCGAAGCCACCTGTTTTTGTTTCCGGGAGAAGGCATTGATACTTTTGATTCCCTTTTTTCAACCAGTGAGAAACGGTTGCTTTTATTGAGTTCCGTTTCAACCGGGTTGTATTTCAGCAATCCTGTGAGCCTTGCAAAATTTGAGAAAAAAACAGCAACAAGCGTACTTTTGCCGGTTTTGTTATAAACACTGTCAAAAAAATTTTCAAAAAAACCGTTTTCAAAATATATCCCTTTGTCTATTTCGTTAAGCGGATTTCCGGGGATCCATGGTGGGTTGAATACAACAAGCCCAGCACTGGCATTATCAACATCAAGAAGATTGGCTTTTTCGGCTTTTATATCCGCTGACAACTCAAGACGTTTTAAATTGTCGTTTATACTGAAAATGGAGTTTGGATTTATATCCGTTGCCAGAATTTCCTTTATTCCGTGTTTTGCCATAATAAATGACAAAACTCCCGAACCGCTTCCTACATCAATCGCACTTCCAAATCTTCCCTTGTTTTCACTCAGCCACCTGTCAAACATAAACAGGTGCTCTGTACGGGTCGGGAAATAGACTCCGTAGAACGGGTGTACTGAATGGTTTAGAACATCGTATTTCACACCTTTCCGGTACCACTGCCATGCTCCGTTGATCCCCAGAAGATCAGGGAAACTTAAACAAAACTTTTCAATTCCCGGATAAAAGTCGTTTATCCACGGTATTTCAGGAAATTTCTCAAGAACTGGTTTACCCTCTTTTATTTCAACAAGCAGCTTCGATGCTGCAGCCCTGAACTTTTCGCGATTAATACGTGATGATTTATAGCATCTTACAGGGTATTCCTTGCGGACTGTTTTTTTAAGCCGGGAATATAGAGAGAGTGCTGATGAATAGCTTCCGCTTATGCAATAAGAATTTCCGGAGAGTACTTTTTTAACAACACCATTATTGTTAATACCATCAGTTTGATACCGGGCTTTATCACAAGGCAGGGCGGGCGGCACTATTATTTCCCGTAAATGCATATCCGTCATATAAATTGAAATAAAGAGTGCAATTTTTACGAAACAGCTAATTTAACGTTTTAATAAAAGTAATATTACGGCAGGGAGCTCAAAATTACCAAATAGATTAACTTTACCCGAAAAAAGATATGGCTTGGTTTTTTCTCTTTCTTGCAGGTTTATGTGAAACGGCATGGGTTGTAAGTATCAGATATTCTGAAGGTTTTACAAAAATTATACCGGGGGTAACCGGACTTCTTTTTATGCTTGTAAGCGTCTATCTCCTCTCACTTTCCCTCAAATCAGTTCCTATCGGTATAGCTTATGGGGTCTGGACAGGTACAGGCATAATAGGGACGGCTGTTTTCGGCATGATTTTCCTGAATGAAACGCATGATGTTCTGAAACTTCTCTGTCTTTTTCTCATTATTGCAGGTATTGTGGGATTGCGAATCCTGGAAGCATAAAACTGACATTGGTCTCTTATATCTTCTTTGGCTGAAAAGGAGGTCTGATAACAGAATATCTAAATTTCGATTGTGCCTGAAAAGACATAAACTGCGGGACCGGACAGATTAATGCTGGTAAAACACCCTTTGTCAGCTGCTTTAAAGCTTACCGTAAGTTTTCCGCCCCTTGTATTTATCCTTAAAGTGGTGTTTCCGCCGGATTTAAGAAATGAGGCAATTGCTGCCGCTACTGATCCGGTTCCGCAGGAAAGGGTTTCACCCTCAACCCCTCTTTCATAAGTCCTTATAAATAATTCATCACCCTTTCTTTCGGCAAAGTTTACATTTATTCCATCCGGCTTGAATGTATCGCTGTAACGGATCTTTTTACCTTCAACTTCAAGATCAATTTTTTCAACATTCTCCCTGAACTCTACATAGTGGGGGGAACCTGTGTTGAGTATCCATGCCTCCCCGTTTCTTGAAGCCCCTTTAACATCGTTCATTTCAAGATGGACAGTTCCGCTATTTTCTGCAAATGCGAAGTGTTTGCCGTCTGCTCCGGTGAAAGAGACCTTTTTTCCTGTTATACCTTTTTTCAAAGCGAAAGCGGCAATGCATCTCCCCCCGTTACCGCACATTGTAGCTTCATTACCATCGCAATTGAAGTAGCGCATGTGGAAATCGCTGTTTTTACTTTTCTCCAGCATCATCAATCCGTCAGCACCAATGCCGAAACGCCTGTCACACAGCCTCATTATAGTATCCTTCCCGGCTTTGAAACTGAAGTCCCTGTTGTCTATAATAATAAAATCATTTCCGGTGCCCTGGTATTTGTAAAATCCGACAGTATGTCCCATCTGATATTAAACTTTGTTAAATTGATGACAGTTGTGCAACACGTAAAGCCGGTTTTTCGTTAAGATGCTGAACAAATGTCATGTTAATTATTTAAGGCATTATATTTGATAATGCTTTAATGCAAAGTAATGAAAATCTTTTGAATTGTTAATAAGAAAACAAGTCATGAAACCCTCATTAGCCTTCGGCATACAAAATGATATGAACAAACTTGGGGGTTTGACCTTTGGTCGATTTCAAATGTAAACAAATGCTCTTTGAGTTTCTTAATCAGATTTGAAATTCATACGGCAAAAAGAAATATGCTTAATTGTTGTTATAAGTTAACCTGCAGAATATTAATTTAACAAAATAATATGCGTATGAAAGCCAGAAATGTAATTTTTACCATTCTTATCGCGATTGCCGGCGGACTGATAGCTGTTTTTGCATATACAAAACTGGTCGGGCCGCCTGAAACGGTTGTAACTTATCGTGATCAAAACTCTGCATGGTACACCAGCATGCCGGAAGATTTCGATGCGGAAAAGTTTGATTTTACTTATGCCGCTGAACGAACTGTTCACGGAGTGGTGCATGTAAAAACCACAAGGGAAAGAGAAAGGAGAGAAATACGTGATCCTTTTGAATTTTTTTTCGGACCGAGACAACGGGAAATTGAACCCGAGCCTGTTGTGGGTTTTGGTTCCGGCGTTATATTATCGCCAGATGGCTACATAGTTACAAATTATCATGTAATCAAGGATGCCGATGAGGTAGAGGTTACACTCAATGACAAGCGTGTTTTTACTGCTGAAATAATTGGTAAAGATCCCAATACAGATATCGCGCTTTTAAAGATTGATAAGGACAATTTGCCATTTATTCAGTTCGGAAATTCTGATGAACTTAGACTTGGCCAGTGGGTACTGGCAGTTGGCAACCCTTTCAATCTTACCTCATCAGTTACTGCCGGTATCGTAAGTGCAAAAGGCCGGGCATTCGGAGTTTTGCGTGACGGAGAAATGCCTATCGAGTCTTTTATTCAAACCGATGCAGCGGTGAATGTAGGTAATAGCGGCGGAGCCCTTGTAAACCTGAAGGGTGAACTTGTAGGCATACCCACTTTGATAGTTTCACCTACACGTACACACGCCGGGAATGCCTTTGCAGTGCCTTCAGCAATTGTGAGAAAAGTAGTAGAGGATTTGATTGAATTTGGAGAAGTACAGCGCGGAGTGCTAGGTGTTACAATAGATAATGTTTCTGAAGTAGCAAGGGAGAAAGATCTTGACCGCACTGAAGGAGTTTACATAATAGATGTTGTTAAAGGCAGTTCAGCGGATAATGCCGGCATCAGGGCAGGTGATATTATAATAGAGATTGACGGAGTTACTGTGAACAGCACCGGTGAACTTCAGGAGCAGATAGGGCGTCGCCGTCCGGGTGAAAATGTCGATATTCTGTTGTTAAGAAACGGAAGGACAAGAGAGGTTACGGCTAATCTGCTTTCCCTTGACGACCACAGGGATCTGGTGGTCCGCCATGAAGAGGAACTTCTTGGCGCAAGGTTCAGAAAGGTGCCGGATGACCTCAGGGAAAAACTCAATATACAAAACGGTGTTCAGGTTGTTGAGCTGGAGTCCGGAGAGCTCAGATCTGCAGGAGTTCAGGAAGGATTCATTATCATTGCTGTTAACAATCATCGTGTAAGCGAGCCTTCAGATATATTAAGGCTTCTCCAGGGTCATAGCGGAGGTGTTTACATTGAAGGTGTTTATCCGGACGGAACAAGAGCTTATTATGCTTTCGGATTATGATCTGAAAGCTTCCCGGTTGGGGGTGTCCTGTAAGGGCACCCTTTTTTGGTGCGCCGGGCAAATTTATTTTACTTACAGAATTAACCGCTTTGCTTACCAATAAAATTTTTTCCTCTTACCTTGTGTAATTATTGATGAAAAATTTTATTTACATTTGAAGGAACTTTTTTAAAAGAATGAGACAGTTAAAAATTACAAAATCAATTACCAACCGGGACAGCGAATCACTGGAGAAATACCTGCAGGAGATAGGCAGGGAAGAGATGATTACAGTTGAGGAGGAGGTTGAGCTTGCACAAAGGATAAAGAAAGGAGATCATGCTGCCCTGGATAAACTGACAAGGGCTAATCTGAGGTTTGTGGTTTCTGTAGCAAAACAGTATCAGAATCAGGGACTGAGTTTGCCCGACCTTATAAATGAAGGTAATCTGGGACTGATCAAGGCAGCTGAAAAATTCGATGAAACAAGGGGTTTCAAATTTATTTCCTATGCAGTCTGGTGGATAAGACAATCAATTATGCAGGCTCTTGCAGAACAATCGAGAATAGTTCGCCTTCCGCTTAACCAGGTTGGCTCACTGAACAAGATCAACAAGGCATTTGCAAAATTTGAACAGGAATTCGAACGCACTCCTTCTTCTGATGAACTTGCCGAAATACTTGAACTGACAAGTGAAAAGGTAGCTGATACCCTTCACATATCGGGGAGGCATATATCTGTAGACGCACCTTTTAAAGATAATGAAGAGAACAGCCTGCTTGATGTATTGGTAAACAAAGATTCGCCAAAAGCAGACGGAACTTTGCTAAACGAGTCTCTTTCAAAGGAGATCGACCGAGCATTGTCAACTTTAACTGAAAGGGAGCGGGATATAATAAGGAACTTTTTCGGAATAGGGGTAAGGGAGATGACACTTGAAGAGATAGGTGACCGGTTTGGTCTTACAAGGGAGAGAGTAAGACAGATCAAGGAAAAGGCAATAAGGCGCCTCGGGCACACATCCAGAAGCAAACTGCTTAAAACTTACCTGGGGTAACAAATCCCCCTCACTTCTGAAATTTTTTTAATTTTTTATATTATATTAGAAGTCTGATAATATTCAATCACTAACATCCCCCTTCTGTAAAGGGTAATGCCAGCAAAATTTGCTTTACAGGAAGAAGGAAAATCAATTCATTTTTTTGCCTGGCGCATAAGAAACTATTAATCTATTTTTTATCAAAAAATTAACCTAATGCAAAAATTTTATGTTCGCGCCGTCTTTATCCTGCTGACGGCAATTTTTCCGTTATTAAGTCTATCCGGACAGGAGGGCTATACCGACCACAAAAACCTGTCTGCCCGTTTGAGCAGTCTGGAAAAGGAGTATCCTTCACTGGTGAATGTGAGATCACTTGCCCAAACTGATGGAGGAAAGGATATCTGGCTGCTGTCTATCGGGTCGGGCGACCTTGAAAACCGCCCGGCAGTTGCTGTTGTTGGAGGAATTTCAGGTGAATATCCTGTCGGAACCGAACTTGCACTTTTATTTGCCGAGGAAATCCTTGCGAATTCCCGCGGGGAAGAAGTGAAAAAGCTTCTTTCAGAAACTTCATTCTATGTTTTTCCCGATATGAACCCTGATGCCAGGGCTCAGTTCTTTGCTCCCCTCCGGTATGAACGTACAGGCAACGCCTATCCTCAAAACTCCGTTGAAAGGGAACCGCGACTTTCCAGGGATCCTTATACCGACCTGAATGGAGATAATATGATAACGCTGATGCGTGTTGAGGATCCTTCAGGTGAATGGATCACCCATCCCGATGATGAAAGGATAATGATCAGGGCTTCGTTTGAGAAAGGGGAGACCGGAAAATACAAACTCTTCTCCGAAGGTGTTGACGAAGAACTTTATGACCTGTTCAATTTGCACAGGGAAGGGATGGTCGATTTTAACAGGAATTTTACGTTTCAATACCCCGAATTTTCACCCGGGGCAGGTCACCATGCTGTATCAGAAACTGAATCGAGGGCTGCAGCCGATTTTTTGTTCAATGCAAAAAATGTTTTTGCAGTCGTAGGCTTCGGGCCGGCAGATAATCTTACAGCCCCTCTCAGTTACAATGAAAGGGCTGCTTCGGGCAGAATGGTTGAGGGTATACTTCAGAAAGATGCCAGGGTTAACAGCATGGTTTCCAATATGTATAACAACCTTGTAACCGCAGGCGTCTCATCGGCGAACAGCGGGAGCAATGGTGACTTTTTTCAATGGGCTTATTTTCACTACGGAAGATTCAGCTTCAGCACCCCCGGGTGGTGGGTTCCGAAGACTGACGGTGGAAGCAGTAATCCTGAGGTTAATTTTCTCAGATGGGCTGAAAGTGAAGGTCTTGAAAATGTTTTTGTGCCGTGGCAGGAGTTTGAATATCCTGAATTTCCCGAAAGAAAAACAGAAGTGGGTGGAATAGCTCCTTTTGTAATGAAAAACCCTCCATATGAATACGTTCTAAGTTCAGCGGGCGAACATTACCGGTTTCTGATTGAGCTGGCAAAAATGAGGCCGGCGATTGACATAGTGAATATCAGGACAGAAAACCTTGGAAGGGATCTTAACCGTATAACGGTTGATATTTTCAACGAGGGTGTTTTCCCCACAGTTACGGAACTTGGACAGCGGATAAGATGGGTGCAGAAGACTGTAATCAACTTTGATCCGGATGATGGTCAGGAACTGGTTAGCGGTAAAAGAGTCGAGGTGCTTGACCAGATTGAAGGGAAAGGCAAAATTGAATGCAGCTGGCTTGTAAAAGGCAGAGGAAGCGTAAATATAAGAGCCGGTGCAGAGAGTACCGGGTTCAAAAAAATAGAAATCAACCTTTAAACCAGATATAATGAATTTAAATAGTAGTATTTTCAAAATAAAGTTGCTGCTTTTTGTTTTGATTATCTTTTCAAAACCTGTTTCAGGCCAGTCGGTCGACCAGATATTCAAAGCAGCTGGCACTCCGGCAACTCCCAAAGTTGAGATTCACTGGAACCGTTATTACGATTTTGACGGTGTAACCGCAATATCCCAAAAGCTTGCAGAAGCACATCCCTCACTTGCAACACTGGAGTCCATAGGTGAATCATATGAAGGACGCGAAATATGGCTGCTGACGATTACAAATTTTGAAAACAAGCCGCATCATGAAAAACCAGGATTCTGGATAGATGCCAATATACACGCAAATGAGATACAGGGAACCGAAATATCTCTTTATACTGCCTGGTACCTTCTCGAAAGCTACGGTCAGAACGATTTCATAACAAATCTGCTTGATGAAAAGGTGTTCTATATAGCACCAACAATTAATCCTGACGGACGGGAAGATTACATTTACAACCCTAATACCGGCAGTTCACCCAGAAGCGGAACAATACCCCTTGATGACAGCGGAGACGGTATTGCAGCAAATGATCCTTATGACGACCTGAATAATGACGGCCATATAACACAGATGAGAAGGCGTAACCCTTTGGGTCAGTTCAGGGAATGCCCGGAAGATCCCAGGAGAATGGTGCGGGTAGGACCGGGTGAGCAGGGTGAATTTGAGTTGCTTGGACAGGAAGGCATCGACAGGAATCATGACGGCCGGGTTAATTCCGACGGAGTTGGCAGATACGATCCTAATCGTGACTGGGGCTGGAACTGGCAGCCTGATCACGTGCAACGCGGGGCATACCATTACCCCTTTGCTTTGCCTGAAAACAGGGCAGTGAGGGATTTCGTTATTGCACACCCCAATATTGCAGGAGCGCAGACATACCATAATATGGGAGGGATGATATTAAGGGGGCCCGGAATCAGGGAGGATGAGCAGAAATACACCTTCATGGACAGGAATGTGTATGATGCCCTGGGAGAGCTTGGGGACAAGTTGCTACCGGGATACAGATACCTGATACTTTTCCAGGACTTATACTCTGTTTATGGCGGACAAATAGACTGGTTTCATTTTGGAAGGGGTATTTATACATTTACCAATGAGTTGTTTACAAGGTACATGTACTTTTACGAGCACTACGAAGACAGGGAAGAGGCTCGGAAAGCACCTTACCTGTTTGACCGCTATCTTCTTTTCGAAGATGCTTTTGTTCCATGGGAAGAGTATGACCATCCGCAGTTCGGGAAAATTGAAATCGGTGGTTTCAAGAAAAACTTCGGAAGGCTCCATCCGGGATTCCTTCTTGAAACAGATGCTCACAGGAATATGGCTTTTACCCTTTTCCATGCTTATCATACCCCCCAGCTTGATATTCACGATGTTCAGGTGAAAGAACTGGGCAGGGGGCAGAAGGAGATTACCGCTGTGATTGCAAACAGCAGGATTATCCCTACACATTCCGGTATTGATTTGAGATACAATATTGAACGCCCCAACTATATTTCAATTGAAGGAGGTGAAGTTCTTGCTGCTATGAGGGTGCACAATCCCGATCTGAATATAGTTGAGGAACAGAAGAAGAACCCTTCAGTAATCGAGGTTGAGAATATTCCCGGGAATGGGCATGTAACAGTAAGGTGGATAGTTGACGGAGGAAGAAATTATACTATAAAGGTAGACAGCGCTAAAGGAGGCGTGGTAAGAAAAAGCTTCTGATTCGTTGAAACAGTTTTAAAGAAAAGACCCGGGGATATTTATGTATTGCCCGGGTCTTTATTTTTAACTGATAAGCTTCAAAGATTAAAAAGGCTACGGTCTATTCCCTGACGGGAACCGGGACCATTTTGAAAGGCACTTTAAGTATAGAAGCATAATCTTCACCTGACTCAAGCATTTCCAGGTCGTCTTTTTCGTAATACCAGTGGATTGTTACAGGATTACCCGCATTGTGATAAGTTTCAAGTTTCTTGAAAATACCGAAGAGATAACGGGAAGTGCTGGTATTGAAATATTCAAGATTCACATGCAGATCGGTCGGGTCATTCCTTTCGTTACGGGTATACTTTTCAAGCCATTTCAAAATAGGCTCATAGAACTTGACAGTATCCTCCGGAATTGATCTGCCCTCGAAATGCAGTCTGCAATTGTCAGGATCGAGTGTTACAGTAGGTGTTTTTTTATCACCTTTAATGGCAAGTTTTTCCATTTATATCTCAGATCGAAATAGATTTTCTTTCAATTTGGTTATTTGCAGTAAACTTTAAATATAAATATAGTTTTACAATTATTTCACTAAGCTAATAATAATTTTCTGTAAATAAAAAAATCACTATTCCGTTTATCAAAAAAAGTATTACGGTTTATTTTATCAAAACTATTTGTTTTTATTAAGCATTTTTTCCATTTCAGCAAGTTCATCCCTGTATCTTGCGGCTTCTTTGAAGTTTAATTCTGATGCAGCCTGTTCCATGTTTTTCCTGGTTTTATCAAATGCTTTTTTAAGCTCCTCACTGCTCATATACTGAATAACCGGGTCGGCTGCAATATTTGCACCCTCGCTGTTTGTTTCCACAGGTTCAGTGTAAAGAATTGATTTTCTGGATGATTTAATGGGTGTGGGGGTGATGTTGTGCTTTCTGTTATATTCCAGCTGTTTTTTTCTGCGGCTGTGGGTATTATCTATAGCTTTACGCATCGATTCTGTTATAACATCGGCATACATAATGACCCTGCCTTTTATGTGTCTGGCAGCCCTTCCTGAAGTCTGTGTAAGTGATCGTGCGGAGCGCAGAAACCCTTCCCTGTCCGCATCCAGGATGGCTACAAGGGAAACCTCCGGCAGGTCAAGTCCTTCCCTTAGAAGGTTAACCCCTATAAGAACATCAAATTTCCCCTGCCTTAAACCGTCCATTATTTCTATTCTTTCAATGGTGCCAATATCTGAGTGAATGTACCGGCACCTGATGTTCAGTTTGTCAAGGTATTTTGTAAGTTCTTCGGCCATTCTTTTCGTCAGTGTTGTAACAAGCGCTCTTTCACCTAGCTCTGCACACTTGTTTATCTCGCCGATAAGATCGTCAATTTGATTTTTGCTTTGCCTTACCTCAACATATGGCTCCAGTAGTCCTGTAGGCCTTATGATCTGCTCCACAGTCTCCCCCCCGCATTTATCTTCTTCATATTCCGCAGGCGTAGCGCTCATAAAAATTGTTTGAGCGGACAGTGCTTCAAACTCTTCAAATTTAAGAGGCCTGTTGTCAATTGCAGCGGGAAGCCTGAACCCGTATTCAACAAGTGTTTTTTTCCTTGAATAATCTCCACCGTACATAGCTCTTACCTGCGGTATGGTAACGTGACTTTCGTCAATTACCATTAAATAGTCATCAGGAAAATAGTCCAGCAGGCAGAAAGGGCGTGAACCCGGACTTCTTCCGTCAAAATAGCGGGAATAATTTTCTATTCCTGAACAGTATCCAAGTTCCCGTATCATTTCCAGATCGTATTCAACCTTTTGGAGCAAACGGTTTGCCTCAAGCTCCCTTCCGGACTCCCTGAAAAAACTTACCTGCTTTACCATGTCATCCTGGATTTGTGTGACAGCCTTTTTCATCCTCTCTTTGGTGGTGATAAAAATATTGGCAGGATATATTGTTATTTCATCCAGACTACTGATTATTTCACCGGTAGCGGGATCAAATGTTTCAAGTTCTTCAATTTCTTCTCCCCAAAAGATTATCCGGCAGGCAATGTCTCCATATGCGAGGAAAACATCTACCGTGTCACCCCTTACCCTGAAGTTTCCCCGCCTGAACTCTTCTTCGCTCCGTGAGTACAGACTGTCCACAAGACTGTGCAGCAATTTGTTCCGGCCGGTGATCCGGCCTCTCTGAAGCGATATTACATTGCTGTGGAAATCATCCGGGTTTCCGATACCATAAAGGCAGGAGACCGAGGAGACCACTATCACATCTCTCCGTCCGGAAAGAAGTGTTGAAGTTGCACTTAGTCTGAGCTTCTCAATTTCTTCGTTTATTGAAAGATCTTTTTCTATATATGTGTCGCTTGCAGGCAGGTATGCTTCGGGCTGGTAATAATCATAATAGGATACAAAGTATTCAATTGCATTGTCCGGGAAGAAATGCTTGAATTCGCTGAATAGCTGTGCTGCAAGTGTTTTGTTGTGGCTCAGTACGAGTGTGGGGCGTTGAACACTCTCAATTACATTGGCTATTGTAAATGTTTTTCCCGATCCGGTTACACCGAGAAGTGTCTGGTGCTTCTTGCCAAGGTGAACCCCTTCTGTTAACTTTTTTATTGCATCGGGCTGATCGCCTGTAGGGATGTACCCGGAAACTATCCTGAATTTTTTCTGCATCAGCAATACACTATTTTTCTTTCTGCTTTCCCGAACTTTCTATTTAACCCTTCCGGGCAGGTATTGTAAACTGAATATAAAAACTGCTATTTTTGCCATTTATTATTTAAATTCTTAACAGAGTGAATCAATATTCACATTTTATTAGTTCGCTGGACAATAAAGTCCACCCGTCATGGAACCAATTTCTGTCAGATTCTTCTGTCAGAGAGCATCTTGCAAGGGCAGAATCAATTGCAACAGGTGCCGGTTTTACTCCCCCGCCCGGGCGTGTTCTCAGGTTTCTTACACTGCCCCTTGATGAAATGAAAGTGCTTATTCTCGGTCAGGACCCCTATCCGGCCAAAGGTGTTGCAACTGGAAGAGCCTTTGAAGTGGGTGGCCTGCGGTCGTGGAACTCACCTTTCAGGAACGTTTCGCTGAAAAACATAGTCCGTGCAATATACAGCTCTTACAAAGGATCAGTCAAACCTTTCCGGAATGCTGTAAATGATCCCGAATTCCCCTTGTTTCCACCCGACACTCTTTTCTCTTCCTGGGAGTCACAGGGTGTTCTGCTGCTCAATACTGCATTTACATGTGAAACCGGCAAGCCGGGAAGCCAGTCTTCATTATGGCATCCTTTTACAGCCAGGCTACTTGAGTATATATCTGGCAGAGATGAAAAAATTGTCTGGCTTCTTTGGGGCAACCATGCCCAAAAAGCTGTTTCACACCTGAATCTGAAAAACAGTCTTTTATCAATGCATCCCATGATGTGCTATCCCGGACAGGACAGGTTAAATGATTTCCTGTACGGCAGGATTAATCATTTTCATGAAACCCGCCACCTTGTAAAATGGTGCGGGATATAATACCGGTTTAACCGGAATAACCTACTAGTTAGCGGGACGGGTTTCCAGTTTCCTCAATAACTCATCAATTGCCATATCAAGTTGTGGTTCCCGTCCACTGAGGCGGTCATCGAAATCCATTCCAACATGAATATCAGGGGCAACGCCGGTCATTTCCAGATTTTCCCCGTCAAGTGTATAACACCCCCAGGCCGGAAGTCTGCATGAAGAGCCGTCAACCAGTGTTCTGCCGGAGGTAAATATGATCCACCTGTAAGTTTCGGTACCCATAACCGTTCCAAGACCAAGTTCCTTGAAGCCTGCAGCTGTCATTTCAGCATCACTAAGGCTTCTTTCATTTATCAGCAGTATAATTGGCTTGCCGGCAGGTGCAAAATTGGGCTGGGATGACATTTCACCTTCCCTGAACTGCCATTTAAGATAGGGGCGCTGTGAAAGAAAGTTCAGCACATCATCGTGTACATTCCCCCCTCTGTTGTATCTGAGATCAAGTATAAGTGCGTCCCGCCGTTCAGCAATTGAAGTCATGTCTATAATGAACTGGTTGAGAGCTTGCGCAGACATATTCTTCATGTGCACATAGGCAATCCTTTTATCGCTTTTTTCATCCACATATTTACGGTTGTCAGCTATCCACTCGTCATAAAGCATAGTGCTGAGCTGTCCGGTAGTGTGCGGGTGGATGTGAACGGAAAATTCCTCTCCCTCCCTGCTGAAAGTTAGTGTAAGCTCATCCGGCAAGGCGGGGAAGGAGAAATAGTATTCCCTGTTCCTGTTGTGGTCGACTCTATTGCCGTCAACAGCCACAAGCAGATCTCCCTCCTTTACGTGGGTTTCAGTGAGGTCAAGATTTGAGTTTCTTACAATTCTTTTCACCCTGTAGGGTTCGGTATTGCTGAAAAGAACACCCGGAAAAACGGTACGCGAAGAGAAATATGTGCTCTCTTCCTGTCCCCTGGATGAAAAACCCATATGTGACGAGTTAAGCTCTCCAAGCATGTCATTCAGCAGTCGCCTGAGATCTTCCCGCTGGCGAATGTGAGGCAGCAGTATTTCGTATTGCTTTTTGATCCCTTCCCAGTCAACTCCGTGAAAGTCCTTGTCATAAAAATTTTCTGCAATTGTCGCCCATGTTTCATAAAACATCTGGCCGAACTCATTTCGAAGGTTTCTTGAAAAATTGTGGCTTATGTCTATTTTTTCAAGGGAGTTTCTCTGAAGGTTAATTTTGTGTATGTCACCACCTGCAAGAATATAAAGATTGTTCCCGTTTTGAGATATTCTAAGCTCCCTTCCTGGATTGGGACCTGCAATTCTTTCCGTGGCAGGAGACTCAAAAGGTTTAAAGACTCTTTTCCAAAGTGCAGTCTGACCCTTGTCATGATCTGATGCAAACAGTAGAGTGGTTTCGTTGTTGTTTTCAATTACATACGGACTGAACTGCTGGCCTCCGCTTACCGGGATGGTTTCCCATCTTTCTATCAGGTCGGTTGCATCTATAATGATATCAGGTGAACCTTCACTTTCAACCTCTTGCTCAAAAAGCTTTTCAAACTCAGCCGATTTGAATTCCCTGCTGAAACGGTGAAGGGGCAGCCGGTACATTGTGCTGTTTCTTACACCCCTTGGCCATGAAGGGCCGTACCTGTTTGATGTAAAGTAAATATATTTTCCGCATGGAGACCAGAAAGGCTGTCTTTGTGTTACAAATGTGCCGGTGATGTTCATTGTTTTTTCAGAGGAGAGGTGGTGTATGAATATATCCAGCTCAAAATTCCGCCTTGCTGTGTATATAACATATTCACCGTCCGGTGAAAATCCGGGGGTGCAGTTCTGGAAGCCCCAAAGCTCGTCATCTGCTATTATATCCGACTCCATTGTCTCCATATTGATTACCTTCACAAAATTGCGGCCTGCAAGATATACGCCTTTTGTTCTCTCATTGTTTAGTGCAAGCTGCCGGTTGTTCATTTCTTCATCTGTGATCTGCATTTCACCACCATTTCCGTCTGCACTTATTGTAAACCAGTTTGGCCATCCGTTCGCCGTTCTGCTGTATATAAGGTTCCGGCTATCTTTCATCCATTTCACCTCGATCACCCTTTCGGAAGGTTCTGTTTTCAATTTGTTAACAATTTTACCGTCGGCTGAAGCAACAAACAGTTCCCCCCTTGATACAAATGCGATCTTTTTATTGTCCGGCGAAACGTCAAATGATGTGATACGCCCGCTTACATTGAAACTCCTTTTAAGGTCAAGGAAATTCTGTTGATATAACTTAACATCCGGAGCAGTGGTCGTGCCGCTTGAAACATCATACAGATGCAGCCTGTAATCCTTCACGAATACAATTTTTTCACCGTTGGCACTTACCTGCGGCCTTCCGATCGAAGTTTCAAATGAGGTTAACTGCTTTTTAACCCCGTTTTCAAAAGTATACAGGTTATACTCTTCATTGGCTTCGTCTGATGCAAAATAAACAGCTCCCGCGGCAGAAATTGCCGGCCACATATCTTTTCCTTCATATTCTGTATGTACTGTGAAATCTTCTGTTACCGGGTTGTATGACTTGATTTGCGGTGCATGAGCACCTCTGTATCTTTTTCTTTGCGGGAAACGGAAGCTTTCCCATGATTCAGTAAAATAAAGCGCATTGGTTTGGGGATGCTCCGCTATATGGTGTGGTGTGTTGAAGTAATGCCCGAACAGACGCACCGGTGTTCCGCCATCAACCGCCACTTTATAGGCACTGTACATATTGTAGCGTGAAGAGGAAAAATAAATATATCTGGAATCCCACGACCAGGAATCTACATGGTCATTTGCGTCATGCCAGGTAAGCTGGGTTATTTCACCTCCTTCAGCAGGAACGATATAGATGTTGGTGGTGTTGTCAACAGAAGCGGAAAATGCAATCCATTTACCGTCCGGTGAAAATCCTGGCAGGAATTCCCTGCCTTGCATGGATGTCAGCCTGTAGGCTGTTCCACCCTCAGCAGGTAATTTCCACAGGTTGTTTTCATAACTGAAAACTATCGTTTTACCGTCAGGCGATATTGCGGGGTCAGAAATAAAAAAGGCATTGTTTTCTTCTGCAAAAGAGGAAAGCTGAAAAATTAAGAGAAAAGACAAACAGATCAATGATTTCTTCATGACTTCAGGATATTTGGTAAATTATTATACTGGCTAATATTATTTATGCCTCTTTTTGCACATGAACATACTGCCGCTTGACCTCTCTGACCCTCTTAATCCCGGTGCTCATCAAGTACATCATCTGAATTGAATAAAAAACCAAGCCTTTTACCGGTTTGCATTTTTGAACTTTCAAATTTCTTGTTCATCTGGGCTACAGAGGCGATCTTTACATTGTCGTATGGCGGTACCAGCAGGTCGAATTCAAGTGAATAGATAATAGAGTTGTTTACGATCTCTTTCAGGGCTTCTTTTGTGACAAATTCATTACCGAAAATTTTACAGCCGAATCTCCCCTGCCGCTTCCCCTCTACAAAAAAACTGACGTCCCTGTTTACAAATATTCGTGCTATCAGATAGCCAAGGTCGTCTGTCCGGTTGTATTTGAAAGAATCGGAAAGAAAGTTGTATACATTAATTATCCCGCAATAACTTTTTGTTTTGTCTTCCTTTACATAAGGAAGTTTCCAGACACTATGCTCCCTGTCGAATTCAAAAATATTTGAATGCATACTGAAAATCAGCATGTCTCCTGCGATCTTCAGTTCAGCTTCGAACTTTCCCCTGTCCCTGTATTCAATATAAACCCTCTTGTCGGCCGCCTTTAGCGATGAGTTGTAATCAACCGAGATTTCATGAAGCGTGTTTTTAAACATATCAAAGACATCCAGGGTCTTGTCATATACAGTCTGTTTAATGGATCCCTTTTCACCTAAAGTTTTTATAATTTGTTCTTTCTGCTTTTCAGGCCTCATGAATGGTGAATTTGAAAGTTAATAAGCTCTTGCAAAAATTACCCTTTGGGAAGAGGGCTTTCCCGTAACAATGCACTTTCCCTTCTCCTCTTTTCCGTTTAACGGTATGCATCGGATAGTAGCCTTTGTGTCGTTTTTAATTTTCTCTTCGGTTTCGGCTGTGCCGTCCCAGTGTGCCAGAACGAACCCACCCCTGTTGTTTATTATATCACAAAACTCTTCGTATGTGTCTGCCTTGAATGTGTTTTTCTCCTTGAATTTAAGAGCTTTGCGGTATATATTTTCCTGTATCTTTTCAAGCAGTCCTGTTACCATATCTCCTATCCCTGCAACGGGGTATGTATCCTTTTCCAGGGTGTCCCTCCTTGCAAGCTCAACTGTGTTGTTTTCAATGTCCCGCGGCCCGATGGCCAGTCTTACAGGAACACCTTTAAGTTCGTAATCTGCAAATTTCCATCCCGGTTTGTGAGTGTCACGGTCATCATATTTTACTGAGATCCCTTTTTCCTCAAGACTTTTTTTGATCTGCTCCGCTTTTGCGGAGATCTTTTCAAGCTCAGGCTGTTTTTTGTATATTGGCACTATAACAACTTGCAGGGGAGCCAGTTTGGGCGGCAGAACCAGTCCGTTATTGTCGGAATGCGCCATTATGAGCGCTCCCATCAGTCTGGTGGATACTCCCCAGGATGTTGCCCACACATGGTCAAGCTTTCCTTCTTTGTTTGTGAACATTACATCGAAGGCTTTGGCGAAATTCTGGCCAAGGAAATGAGATGTACCTGCCTGCAAAGCTTTTCCATCCTGCATAAGTGCTTCAATTGCATAACTTTCAATTGCACCGGCGAATCTTTCGCTGGGTGATTTGGTTCCTTTTTCAACCGGCAATGCCATCCATTTTTGAGCAAATTCGCCATAGACATTTATCATTCTTAAAGTTTCCTCAATAGCCTCTTCCCTCGTAGCATGAGCTGTATGCCCTTCCTGCCAGAGAAATTCGGTGGTTCTCAGAAAGAGCCTGGTGCGCATTTCCCACCTTACCACATTAGCCCACTGATTTATTAGAATGGGAAGATCCCTGTAGGATTGTATCCAGTTTTTATAAGTGTTCCATATAATAGTTTCGGAAGTTGGCCTGACTATAAGCTCTTCTTCAAGTTTTGCATCTTCATCAACAATTATGCCTTTCCCGTCCGGCGAATTCTTAAGCCTGTAATGAGTTACCACAGCACACTCTTTGGCAAAACCTTCGACATGATCGGCTTCCCTGCTGAAGAAGGACTTTGGAATAAAAAGGGGGAAATAGGCGTTGGAATGGCCTGTGGCCTTGAACATCCCGTCCAGAACAGACTGGATCTTTTCCCATATAGCGTAACCGTATGGCTTTATAACCATGCAGCCGCGTACAGCTGAATTTTCCGCAAGATCCGCTTTAATTACCAGATCGTTGTACCATTGTGCATAATTTTCCTCTTTACCGGTTAAAACTTTTGCCATAATATGTTATTGGTATAATTTTTGTTATTACTTTTATGAAGTTAAGAAGTGTTAAAACAGTTGCAAATTAAGCAAAATAAAAATTAAAAAAACAATCGGGAGGCTATCATGAAAACAAATTTGACATTACTGACCCTTTTCCTGATTATTACAGGAGGCTGTTCTTCCGGAGTTTACCTCACTTCAGGTTATGACGACCTGTACTACACTCCCGGCAGAGAAACTGTTGTAATAACGGAAGAAACCGCAACCGTTCAGGAGCCTGAACAGGAATACTACGAGTATTATTATGATGACACCGAATATGCCGAACAGGAAAGAGTTGAGCAGACAAAAACAACGGTGGTTCACAGGCATATATATACAGATCCTTACTATGACTATTACTGGGCAACCCGTTTCAGGAGGTTCCATTACGACTATTACTGGGGCGGCTATTATGACCCGTTTTACACAAGCTATTACTGGCACAGGCTTAACCGCAGACATTTCGGTATGTCGTTCTACTACGGCAGGCCATGGTATTATACAGGTCTCCACTGGGGATATTTGCCAGGACCGTATTACTCACCCTGGAGCCACTGGGGCTACTACGGTTACCATGGTTATTACGGATACAGTCACTGGGGTCACTACGGCCACGGAAGTCCCTACTGGGGATGGGCAGGATATGGCGGAACGAGAAGCTATGCGAACTATCATCAGGGACAGAGAAGGACAACATCCTCTTACAGGGGACAGGCAGGTTCTACTGCCCACAACCTTGGTGTGAGAGATTCCGAAGGACGCCGTGTAAGCACCACTTCTGCTGATGCAACAAGAAGTATTTCAAGGGGTGATGCTGCTGCCAGGGGTACAAGTGTTACACGCACCGGAACAACTTCCGGCACCAGGAGTACTGCCGGTTCTGTTACACGCGCAGGTACCACAAGTACCCGCCAGGTAGGCACTACAACCCGAACAGGTACAAGCACCCGTCAGGTAGGTACCACAACCGGAACAAGCCGTACCGGTACCAGCACCCGTCAGG
>SL_3KL_010_SEDDRAFT_10001013_pt1 | contig 24925 bp, 6 predicted proteins | sample SodLakKL_010_SED_2_FD_10381 | JGI IMG/M metagenome (IMG submission 10381) | reverse complement strand
TTTTCACAGGGGTTGTAGAAATGTCAAAGTAATCAAGCATTTAAATTGAAAAAACAGTAAAAACAACGTTTCTTCAGTAGAAAGAAATTCATATTCACCTGTTGCCACGTTATGCCTTCAGACAAGGATCTCCTCTATCTGCTACGATCAGACCCGGAGAAGTTTTTGACGGAATCACAGCCGATTGTGAAACATGTGGCTGATAAATTCATCTCCGGCGGATATATCAGTGCCGGCAACAGAGAAGACCTTATATCGCACATCAATGAGCAGCTGCTGAAATCCAAAATCTCCCAGATGAAGGCTCAATTTGCCGGCGACAGCCTTTTTAACACCTATTTCACCAGGGTACTCTATAACATTTCAATCCGGTACGGGAAAAAGGAGCAACGGTATAACGCACGTTTTTTATTTGATAATGAGGAGGCCAATATTTCTGCAAAGGCTGCTGATCCCTTAAAGCAGACGGCGCTGAACCGCCAAAAAGAGCGGTTCGGTTACCTACTGAAACTGTATGGGAAAAAAAGGGATCGGCTTGTATTGCTGTTAAAAATCATTCTAAGACTGAATATTAAGAAGGAAGATGTTTCAGAATCATTCAAAATAGCAGAAACATCAGAAATTGAGGAGTTTTTGAATATTTATGAGTCAGTGATTATCAATAATCCGGAAAAAATCACAGATAGTGATCTTTTTGAGATGATAACGCCGTGGTTCAACCGTTTTGAAAACAGAGACAATACACACGATGCTTTGAGAAAGTGGCTGGATTACCAGCTCGGTCTGCTTGCTGAATCTTTGAATGCACCGCCCTTTAATACAGAGTTCGATAAGAAAACATTGAAACTTCTTGCAGAATTTTACTTTACGAGTCTCCAAAACGAGTCGGCAACTGAATCTAAATCTATTGAATAAGAAAGGACAACCATGCCTGCTGATATAACCACATATTTTGATGCAGACGGCAAGCTGAACGACAACGGAATTGCTCTGTGCGCGGATGCCGTAGTACTGAACCGCGTTGAGGAGCTGCCCAAAAAGCTCAGAGAGCAGCTTGAGGAATCGGCTGAATGCAGAAAACAGGTTATGGCACTCGCGGAACTGCTTAACAAGGAAAATCTCAAGACAGAATATCACCCCTTTTTTGACCGGCAGGCAGAGTCGGGAGGTGGATGGAGTCAGTTTCTGAAAATCGCGGCAGTTCTTTTAATCAGTATTATGATTGGCCTTGTAGTGTATATAAATATTGACCCGGCTCAGGCCCCTGAGGTGCCGCCGACTGAGATCTTTGCCCAGAATTTTGAATCCAATCCTTTTTACGAATCACTGGTAGGCCAAACCCTGAGGACCGGTGTGAATGGTGCTGAAATTATTTCGCCGGACATTGATGAAGAATTAAACCTGCCGGTCACATTTGAGTGGACAGGAATGGAAGAGATGACTCTCCACTTTCAGCTTTTGAATAACAGGGCGGAGGCAATTTACACCGAAACCGTAACCGGGTTCGGCATTACATACGATGAGCCACTGGATCCCGGACTCTACTACTGGCGCCTTGAAACCGACGACCAGCTGATCCATGTGGGCAGGTTTACCGTGAACTGAGAGGGTTTAAGCAGCAACAGATCAGCTTCCGATGTGAATAAAACCACTCCAGAATCCGGGAAAGGCGGTAGCGTTGTTGTGAATCATCGATATTTTTGCATTTCTGAGAGCATTCTGAATCGTCTCACCGTTGAGCAGTTCGCTGTAGAAGGCGATCATCAGGTCACTTGTATGCTTGTCGTATACCTTCCATTTGGAAACCAGAATATTTTCAGCTCCGGCATATAAAAGTCCCCTCGTCATAGCAATTAAACCCTCCCCGTTTGCTAGCCTGCCTACACCTGTTTCGCAGGCACTCAATACTACGAGTGATGCATTCAAATTAAGATTGAACAGTTCACCCGAATATAGTATTTCATAATCGTTGCTATCCGGGCTGCCGGCAAATGCCAGCCCTGAAAGTACAGGTACAGCGTGATTTGTGAACCCGTGTGTTGCAATGTGAAGGATGTCATAATCTGAAGCGAAGCTGAGAAAATTCTCTTTGTTTGCCTCTTCATGAAGAAATGAGTGAACCGTCATATTTGTTCCAGAGAATAATTCGGATATCATGTTTACTTCATCCATTGTAAATGGAAGGGAAGGTAACTCTCTGCCCGGGTTATCTGAAAATGCGTACCTGAGCTGATCAGGATCCGGATTACGCGAAGCCAGGTCAACTTCGCCGCCGGAAAATGAAATGGGTGCAAATGCACCAAAGGAGAGAGAGGATGCGTTGGCTAACAGCCTGCCGGTTTGATCTCTATAACCTCTTATGAACAGAGACGCCGAGTAATGATAGCTTATACTGTAATCACGGATCAGATATGGCAGCATGTTGAATTGGGCAAAACCCGTATCTCCCGGTTCTTCAGTTAAGAGAGATTCAAATGGTAAGTGAAATAATTCAGCATCTGGCACGATAACCAAAGATTCCCGATCATTAAGGTGTTCACCAGCGGGTAATACAAGTTGGTGGAAAAGTGAATGCGCTGTATTGAGAAAACCTGCCGGATCGGAAAGCCTGAGAGAACGCGTAAATACACGAATATCGTCGTAAAGTTGTGAGTCTGTCTCGAGGCGAATAACGTTGTAGGAACTGTCTGTGATTATAAAAAGGTAAAGCTCTTCATTTCGCACAAAATATTGGAGATAAGTATCATTTGATGATAGCTTTTGGGCAACCTGATTTGGCGTGGGTGTTCCACTGCCATATTTTAACAGGTAGTAGTCAGGAAACTCCTGCTCGAGACGGTTTGTAAGTGCATGGTAATCATTTGACAATTCAAGAAACTGTCTGCGCATAACGCTCAATTCCTCATCCGGGGCTTCACCTTTCAGAAGTTCCAGTTCAAGATAGCTGAGACTGGAATTCAGGTTGGCCTCTTCAAGAAGAATACTCTCGGGGATTGCGGCAAAGTTTCGGGCTTCTGATTCGTTAATGGCATTCTGAAGAACAGCTGACCTGTGCACCTCGGCATAGTAAAAGGCTTTTTCTTTGTATTTGTCATCACCACTGGTTTTATATCTGTTATATGCGGTATAAATGGCATTTCCCATGGAAGAGTGAATTTCAGCGGAGATTTGTAGACGTGATCCCTCGGCCCGGAAATCTCGTCTTACTTCCCCGGCAATAGATGCGATCTTATCGTAAACATAAATGGCTCGGTCGTCTTCAGCGTCGAGTTTATTCAGAGCACCGGCATATGCATCAAGCAACATGAAGTAGTGTAAATTTGAAATCACCTCACCTGCTCCGGGTAGCTGAGAGTGAAAGTTGTTGAGATCTGCATCGGAAGTTAGTGCGGCAATTCCCTGTTCATACTGATCTATTGCGTCTGATATTCTCCCGTTTTTCAGGTAAAAATCCCCCAGGTTTTTAAAGTTACCGGCCAGATCTGGATGAAGCGTCCCGAAAGAATTGATCAGAATATCGATACTTTCAGAGTAGCTGACCTCAGCTTTATCCATTTGCCCCTTTTCAGAATAGATATGACCGAGAATTGTCCGAATATTTGATGCACGATTATGCTCCAATCCCCACAATGTATCAGAAAGCTCCAGGGCTTCATTGGCATATGTTAGGGCGAAATCCAGGTCGCCTTTTTCACGATACACATCACTAATCTGTGAATAGGTGATGAATGTTTCACTTCCAGGATCATCAAATACCTTGTTCTGTATTCCGAGTGCCTTCAGGTGAAGTTCGATAGCCCGGTCAATTTCACCTTTACGCTGGTAGGTGGTTGCCAGTGCATTATAAATACGGGCCACAGCAGCACTTTCGGGCCCCGCAGAACGGCTAATTCCATCGAGTGCTGTTTCAAAGTGGGCGATGGCGGTATCATAATCACCCATTGCCCTGTACACACCTGCAATATTCTGATAAATCGCATAAATATTAAAGGCCATTGGGTCAGCCATCTGCTGATACCCGTTTATAACCTGATGATACATTTCAAGTGCACGGTTATAGTTCCCCATTGCCCTGTTGAGTGACGCAATGTTGGCATCAACCATCAGAAATACCCTGTGTGGTTCCGGAAGAATTTGTTCAAACAGAGAGCGTCCTTTTTGGAAGTGATAGAGTGCCTGACTGTGATTCCCCATACTTCTGTAAACGTTGCCTGTATTGCTGTATCCGATGGCAATCACATTCAGAGGCAATGAAGCCGAGTTTCTGACGTCAATAGATTTATTGCAATATCCGAGTGCGGAGGTAAAACGACTAAGCCTGGAGAGATTCATGCACTTGGCGTCATAAACCCTGGCATATTCATTGAAATTGGGTTCTTCGAGTGAGTCAAGCAATACGATCGCCTTATCTGCAATATCGAGAGCTTCATTGTATTTGCTTACGGCACTGTACATTGTGGAGAGGTTAATGTAAATGTCGGCAGTAAGCTCTGCGGGATCGTCAAGCTTTTCCGCAATTTCTTCAATCAGTGCAAAATAGAGAGGCTCCACTTCTGAGTACATTCGCCTCTCGGCATACGTGTTGGCGTAGTTTCGGCGACTAATGAGATATCTTTGCCAGTTTTCTTTCTCTTCATATAGTTTTGAGGCAAGATCAAAGTAAACAGCAGCGCTGTCGAATTGCAGCGACTGCCTGAATTCCAATCCTTTGCGAAAATATTGCTCTGCATGGGATGTATCTGCTGTAAGATCGGCAATCGTTTGATCGTATCTGATCTCTTCAAACAGGTGATTTCCATTGGTAAAACCGTTAAGTGTATCTGCAGAAATCAAAATAAGCCCAAAAGACATAAAGGCGAGTAATTTCAACGCCATATCATTATCCTCTAATTATGATTTAATATGTAAAAGATTATAAATATCTGTAGTCATAATGGCAAAGGGGTTAAATACAAGCTGAACGGTTTTTTCGCATTTTAGAAAAAATTTTACCTGAAAATTCTCCATTCCGGTTTACGTGCTGCATCTAATATGTCAGGGAATAACCGTAAACAATCCGGAATGAGTTTTGAAAACGGGAGCAGAGACAACAGCACGATTAAGTAAAATTCTGAAAAACGGGGGGGTTCTGGTTTTGCTGGCACTCCTGCCTTATGCAGGTTACGCCCAGGAAACCTACACAGCCGTAAATGACGGAAACTGGAGCAATCCCAATACATGGAGCCCGGATGGAGTACCTGCAGATCGTGATGTGGCAGTTATTGAATCACCTCGCACGGTTACTCTCGACGGAGATGTAACTATCGACGGTTTAACCATCAGAGGAGGTACACTTGAAGGCAGCGGTGAATTAATCATAACTGATTTTTTTAACTGGATAGGCGGTAACCTGGGCGGGGATGTTGATGAGGTGAATATTCACGTAATTCTTCCGGAGCAGTCAGGAGGTATATGGGATGGTTCAACCAAAAACCTGAATGCACGAATTGATAATGAAGGAACCATACAGTGGCAGGAAGGAGGTATAAGTACAAGAATAACCGGCCTCGGGATTCTGAATAATGAAGGCACATTTGAAGCGGAAGCCGCGGCGAACGCAAATTTTATCCGTTTTTTTAACCATTCAGGAGCAACTGTAGTAAAAAGCACAAGCGGAAGTACCATATTTTCAAGCGGGCTGTTCGAGAACCAGGGTAGTGTAGATCTGCGTGCAGGATCACTTGATATCAGGGGCAGCACAACACTGCCGGACCCTGTTGACACAGGCAGTTATCTTACCCAAAGCGGTACGGAGCTGATCTTCAGAAGTGCAAACAGATCCTTTGATGAAAGTGCGGTAATCCAATCGAACGGCCAGGTTACTTTTTTTTCGGGCAGTAATCTTATAAAAGGGTTCTTTGAATCCCCAAATACCCGTATCAACGGGGGTACGCTCGACTTCGATACCGGCAGCATCATGGCGCTGCCTCAGCTCACCATAAACGGGGGAACGCTTACCGGGGTTGATGAAATTCAGCTCACCGGCAACTCTGAATGGATTTCCGGCGCAACCATAGAAAACGCAGGTCTGATTATTGATGAGGGAGTTACATTTACAATATCCGGAGGTGGCTCAAAACAACTGAATACATCGCTTACCAATAACGGAACCATAGACTGGACGGCCGGCAACTGGGGAACTTCATCTGCAGGATTGGGAACGGTATTTAACAACGGATCAGGGGAAATCATTATCTCAGGTGATGGAAGCGCATCATTTCTGGATATCCGGAACTTTGGAACGATTAATCGCAACAGCAGCACCGGCCAGGCCAGTATCGTCTCCGGATTTTTTCAAAATGAAAGCAGCGGAACGGTCCATGTAAACCGGGGTACCCTGAGAATTGGCGGGAGCACTTCGCTGGATACACCCAGCGATGAGGGAGATTACCAGATTGCCTCCGGCGCAACACTCCGGCTTCAGCAAAACAGGGAGTTATCTTCAGGTTCAGCTATAACGGGTGATCGACTCTGGATTGATAACGGCACTAAATCTATTTCGGGCACTCTTGATGTATCAACTGTTGATGTTGATGGTGTCTCCGCAAACCTGACACTTACCGGCAGCAGTCCATATTCCATTCCGGAGCTGAACATGGCTGGGAGTACTTTATCGGCTGTTGTCCCTTTAGCGGTTTCAGATGCTATGACGTGGACACAGGGTGCGATTGAGGGGCCCGGAGAAATTACTATAAGTGGCTCAGGCGGCATGTTAATTGAGGGAACATCAAACAGAAATCTAAACGGAACGGTAATCAATGAAGCCGTAACGACCTGGAGCGGTGGGAGAATCAACTCATCAACCACGGGCGGCGGAGAGTTTGTGAATAACGGTGAATTTCGGATCGAAACGAATGAGGAATTTTCGAGAGCGATATTCACTAACAACCGAATATTGCGAAAAGCGAGCGGAGGGGAGGCGGGCTTTACAATCTCCCGGTTTGTAAACAGCGGAGATGTTGAAATTGAATCGGGAACCCTGAGGCTGAATACCAGTTCTGCACTCTCAACTCCGGTTGATGACGGAGTTTATACATTGGCGGCAGGCACCAGCTTGCAGATAGACGGTGCTCCAAGACAGCTTTCGCCGGATGGCGTAATACGGGGTCCGGGCACTATCACGTCCACAAGCAGCGACCTGATAGATAATCGCGGAACCCACTCACCGGGAAACTCTACCGGCATCATGATTTATAATGGTGAGTTTTCCATGGATGCCGCATCCGCAGAAATAACCATCGTATTAAACGGATCCACACCGGGCAGCGGGCACGATCAGCTTCAGATCACAGAATCGGCCTTTTTTAACCTGGGTACTCTTAGGATTGACCTTGCTTCCGGTTACTCACCATCGGTTGGCGATGAGTTTCAGATTATTACCTATGGCAGACATGAAGGTGAGTTTGAAGAAATTGAATTGCCGGAATTAAGTGGTGGTCTTGAATTTGATGTAACGTTTGAAAGTGATGGTCTGATTCTGACTGTTATTGATCCCTCTCCCAACGCCCCCCCATTCTTTACGGAAACGTTCGACGAAGTGACCATTACCGAGGGCGATGAGTTCTCCTTCCAGTTTGAAGCCGACGACCCCGATGGGGATGAGCTGACTTTTAGCCTGACTGAAGGCAATGATGTGGAGAACGCCTCCATCACCACCGGTGGCCTGTTCACCTTCAACCCGGATCCGGGCCAGGCAGGAAGCTACGATTTTACTGTACGTGTGAGTGATGGCGACCTGTTTGATAATCACGACTTTATGGTCAACGTTGAGGCGGTCAACCAGGCCCCTGTCTTTGAAAGTGATCCCGTAACCATTGCCCAGGTTGGCGAGCCGTATGAATACAACGTGGTGGCCAGTGACCGCGATGGAGATGCTATCACGCTGACTGCCTCGACTCTGCCCGGTTGGCTGAATTTTACCGACAATGGCGATGGTACAGGTCTATTGGAAGGTACTCCTTCCGGGTCTGATGCAGGTGATCACGATGTGGTACTCAGTGCCAGCGACGGAGAGGAAACAACGACGCAAGAATTTACCATCGAAGTACGGGAGGAGCCCAACGAACCCCCGGTCTTTACCACTACCTTTGATGAGCAAACCCTCAGCGAAGGAGATGAGTTCTCCTTCCAGTTTGAGGCTGATGATCCAGATGGTGATGATCTGGTGTTCTCACTTACAGATGGAGAAGATGTAGAAAATGCATCTATCACGCAGGCCGGCCTTTTCACTTTTAACCCGGATTTTGGTCAGGCGGGTTCGTATGATTTTACGGTGCGCGTAAGCGACGGGGAGCAATTTGATGAGCACGATTTTACCATTTCAGTCGAAGAGGTAAATCGTCCGCCAGAAATTGTCAGTTCTTTCCCGGATCTGCTGCTGGTGGAAAGCGGTGCTGCCTACCAGGCCGATCCCGATACCGTTTTTTCTGACCCCGATGGAGATACCCTAACCTACACGGCGGAGAGCAGTGATGAAAGCGTTGCAGCGGTAACTATTAACGAGCTGCTTTCGGTTGAACCGGTTAGCCCGGGCACGGCTGTGATCATGGTAACGGCGGATGATGGCCGGGGCGGCACCGTGTCCGATCAGTTTGTAGTTTCGGTTGAGCCGGATGAAGGTTTTGATCCGCCTGTGGCCGAAAATCTCACGGAAGTCACCTGGATGAATCTGTCTGTGACAATCGACCTTAGTGAAGCGGTATCTCATCCTCAAAACAGGCCTGTATCGGTGGTGGAGACAGAATCACCGACCGTGCAGGGCGGCATAAGCGAGATTTCGGGAGATCTGACGATTCGATATACACCGGCCAATGGCTTCACCGGGGAGGAGAATTTCACTTACACCGTTCGGGACGATCTGAACAGGGAGGCATCGGCCAGCATTAGCGTGGATGTAAACACCATACTGTTTGAGCTTACCGACCTGGGCGATCTTGGAGGAGGGGCAAGTGTGGCAAGGGGACTGAATGACCACGGTCAGGTGGTCGGGGTGTCACTAAACAATGCGGAACAGATCAGGGCCTTCATGTGGAGCGATGATGCTCTCACAGAGCTGTCAACCGGAGAAGCAGCCGACATGCAGGCTTTTGCGGTCAACAACAGCGGTACCATTGCCGGGTATACCGGAGTGAGCGATACGGAAGGGAGCGCGTTTCGCGCAGATGATAATGAAGCAGTGCTGATTCCTGCATTAAGTGGAAATTTTAGCGCAGCCTATGCCATTAACGAAAACGGTGTGATAGCCGGTGTGTCGGAGTTGGAAGAGCGGTACGTCTCCTTTGGATGGGATAACAATTTTCTCGCACTCTCCGCCCCTGAAGGTGTACTCAGCATAGCATATACGCTGAGCGAAGAGAATGTGCCGGCCGGCCTGGTTCAGGATCAGCAGGGTGTCGTCCGGGGATACAGGGCAAACGAACTGGGGCCGCAAAATTCGCGGATATATGCGATGAACAGTTCCGGGTTTGCAGCGGGCAGCAGCGACAATCGTCCTATGATCTGGCCCGCGGGTGAAGAGACGCAGATTCTCGGCGGGATGGGTGAAATTTACTCTGTGAACTCGTCTGAGTGGCTTGCCGGGGTGGTTATAGAGGAGCAGGTAAAATGGGCCGGCTTCGCCGGTTTTGGAATTCGATTCCATGAGCCGGACGCGGGGGTGAGCTTCCACCGGCAGGCGGCAAGGGGTGTGGGCGGAAATGAGACCGTAGCTTCGCTATGGATCGGCAGTGAACAGTACAACCTGAACGACAGGGTTTTGAATGCCGATGGCTGGGAGCTGATAGAAGCGGCAGCAATCAATGAAGCGGGCCAAATAGCAGGAACGGCAAGGGTAAATGGTAAGCTGCGGGCTTTTTTGCTAACACCAGTTGATAATGACGGTTTTGAGGATCACATGGCCGACAGCTTCGAGATGCCGGGCGATGATTCAATCTACCTGCATCAGAACTATCCCAACCCTTTCAATCCCGCTACGGTGATTCAATTTGATCTTGCGGAAAGCAGCAGGGTTACGCTATCGGTCTATGATCTTCTCGGGCGAAGGGTGGCTGCCCTGATAGATGAAACCAGGGAGAGCGGCTCACATGAAGTTCAGTTCGACGGTTCATCACTTTCGAGCGGTGTCTACTTCTACCGGCTGCGCACCGATTACGGTGTGCGGGTTCGCAAACTAACACTGATTAAATGAGGAGGTGATGGAAATGAATATGAGAACGAAAATGAAACATATCATAACATCAGCCGCCATCATGGGTTTGCTGCTGCCTGCTGTCATCCTGGCACCGGATATCGCTCACGCACAGCAGTCGGGTCCTCTCGACTACAGCGGCAGCGTTGGTTTTACCGTTCGCGGATATGGTGTAAATGGCATTCCTGCCCGGCAGGAAACTCTCTCGGCCCAGGCATTTGCAAATGCCTCATTCAACCTGCTTGGGCTCAGGTCGGGTATCAACCTCACCTACACCACACAGCAGTCGAGAATAAATCAGAACATCAACAGGCTCTCATTTAACACGAGCTGGAGCTGGGGAGCCTTTTCGGCCGGTGATGTGAACCCCGGTTATTCACGGTACGGATTGAGAGGCATCAATGTGAGAGGCGGCGAACTGACGCTGAATCAGGGCGATTTCAGCTTTTCGCTCGCCGGCGGGCAGAACCGCAGGGCGGTGGAGTTCGACCCCGATCACGCATTCAGCGATCCGGCTTTCCGGAGAAGGGTGTACGCTGCAAAGCTGGGATATGGCCGCGAAACGGCAAGTTTTATACGGTTCAGCGGGGCTTATATACGCGACCAGCAGACCTCAATTGGGGAATCGGACCAGGTTTCACCGGCCGAAAATATTCATCTGACCACCGAGGGCGGTCTGGAATTGCTAAACGGCAGGCTCCATCTGCAGGGCCAGATAACCGCATCGGCACTCTCCCCAGATATGCGAAACCCGGTAATAACGGACGGTGGCAGAACCCTATTCCCATCATTCCTGATGAGTGAAAGAGAAGGCAGCTTTGTGGACTATGCGGGTGAAGTGCAGATGCGACTGAATATAGAAGGCTTCAGGCTTCAGGCCGGGTATGAGAGAATACAGCCGGGGTATGAATCGCTTGGACTCTCAAGGATTTTGAATGACGTGGAAAGCTTCAGGCTGCAGCCCACATTTATATTGATGAACAACCGCCTGCGAGTCAATATTCAGTCGGGATTAACCAGGAACAACCTTCTCGGACAGCTCTTCTCAACCTACTACCGATACCAGCTGGGTTCAAACCTGCAGTACACCGTGAGCGACCGGCTGACCCTTTCGGGCGGCTACACCTACATGGGAAATGAAAACCGCCCCTCGGGTGAAGTGGAAGACCCAGTTCGCCTTGAACAGAAACAGATATCACAGATGATCATGTTCAGCCCCACATTCAGCTTTGAGAGCGGTGAACAGAGTCATATGCTCAGCTACTCCGGAAATCTCCAGTTTATGAGCGACCAAAGCCGTGCGGTGCGCGAAGGAATTCGCCCCGATCGGGATCAAACCGTATCCACCAATACGCTTAGCTACAGGGTCCAGTTTCCGTCCGGTTTTAGCCTCAATAGCAGCGGTAACTTCCTGATTTCAGAAGGTGCGGGCACATCGATACGATCGGCGGGCGCTAACCTCGGAACAGGATTTCGGTTTTTTGACGACAGACTGAATACAAATATTACCGCCGGATGGTCGCAAAACCGGCTTCAGATAAACAGCGGACAGACAGTACCCGACAGAATAACCGATCAGCTGAACACCACCCTGAGCGCCAATTACAGGTTTGGTGATGCTTCCACGCTCCGGTTTCAGCTTAGAGGTCTGAGCAACAATAATCGGGCTGAAGGGGTCTCGAACTACCAGGAGCTCCAGGGTTCACTTCAATTCAACTACAGGTTTTGATCATGATGTACTCGATTCGATTTACACACATTTTTTCATTCCTGATGCTGTTCATTCTGGCAGTCATAATGAATTTGCATGATGCAAAAGCACAGGGTTCGGTCCAGGTACAGGTTCTGGGAGTTCCGGGAATGCTCGATTCACCCGTAGTTGCCGATCAGGTGAACCGATTCGAAACCGGACAGTACCCGATTCAGATTGTTTATACTGCACCCACAAACCGAACAGAAACATTTCGGTTTCTCTTCACGCTCGAAAAAGATGGACGGCGTATAGCTGAGGTGGAATCGGAGCCTGTAACCCTTGCTCCCGGTTTCTACCTTTACAATAATTTCAGAAGCGACCCTCCGATAGAGTTTCGCGAATCACTGAACCAGGTGATCAGAAGCCTGCCAGGAGACGAGAGAAGCTCATTTACCTCGGGGCTGTTTCCTGAAGGCAGCTATACACTCACAATCGAACCCATCCAGGAAGACCGTTTTTCCATGATTTCTACCCTTCCGGGCTTTGTTCAGTTTATGGTTTCATACGGCCAGCCGCCGATGCTTATCTCGCCCGGCGATGCCAGTGAAGTGATTCAGCCCTTTCCCGTATTTACCTGGAGCCCGGTGGTTGCACCTGCCGATGTTACCGTAGAGTACGAAATCCGTATCGTGGAACTGCTTCGCGGTCAGCAACCCGAACAGGCTGTCGACGGCGCAAGATTCCCGCAGCTTGAAACCGTTGTGCAGAACCTCACCTCCTTTATGATGACGCCGCAGGAGCTGCCGCTTGAACCGGGCACAACCTACGCCTGGCAGGTAACGGCCCGCGATGCATTCGGGCAGTATCCGTTCAGGAACAACGGGCGTAGTGAGATTGGACTCTTCACCTACCGGGGTCTGCCGGGCGAAGGTGAATCGCTTGCCGATTTAGATGAAATCGTACTGGTTCCCGGTTTTGCCCGGCTTACAGCACTCAGCATTGATCAGATGGAGGAAGACGACTTCAGCTATACCCTCAACGGTCTGGCCACTCTCCACATCGGCAACCCGACTACCCTTCCCGTTCAGTTCCAGGATCTCAGAATCCAAAAAACGGGTCTCGATAATCCCGTGGTTCTTGGAGGTACAGTAGACGGCAGTGTTCAAAACACCGGCCTGCCCTTTACACAGGAAGCCACAGTGGTTGAGTTTCTGGATTTGCAGTGGGAGTTTGGTGGGGCATTTCAGCTAAGCGGAGATATCAGGCTGCCCGGAGAGGAGCCGGTTGCATCGTCAGGAACCGTTTCATGGACTCCCGGAGGATTGCAGGGCGAATTGACTGCAGAGGCACCTGAAGGAGTAAAGATTGGAAAAAATCCCGTGGAAGCAGAACTGAGTAGTGTTAAGGCAACTTTTCCGCAGGCAACGATATCGGCGGAAGGCAGCCTGGCTCTGTTTGGTGAGAATGTGAATTGCCAAACGGGAAGTATACTTATCGGTGCAGCAGGGGCCGGTATGACGTTTGATTGTGATATAGACCGTGATATTCACATGAGTGAAGGGCATGACCTGGTAACCCTGAAAGGGAACCGGGTGGTTGGAAATCTTGCTGCTGAGTGGGACGCAGAACCTGAATTTAACCTGAGCCTGGCGGGAAATCTAAATCTGAACCTGTTTACAGGTCCCGACTGCAGCAGCTCTGTCCAGCTAGGCATCAACAGTGAAGATGGCGTGAGCGTGCAGTCGTTCAATTCAAGCTGCATCACCAACCCGTCACTTAACCTCGGAATCGGCACACTGCACGTGCGTAACCTGGAAACTCCCGAAATCAGCTATTCGGAAGAGGAGGGCTGGGGATACCGCATTCCGTGGAACCAGGACCTGGCTTTTCACTTCGAGCGCAGGCCTGATGAGATGGGAAGGGAGTCCGGCGAGAGCAGAGATGACCGCGACAGCAGGGAGGAAACAGATGACGGATCTGAAACCCGGGAGCCCGGCGATCGTCAGCCTGATGAAGAGGGCAGCGAGTTTGTGGATGACGACAGCGATGAATCCACACCACCCGAACCGGGACGGGAACCGATCCGCACACCGGCTGATGATGCATCTGATGAACCCGGTGTTGATGAAGAGAGTGATGCCGTAAGTGATGATGGCCTTGAGTTCAGGGAAAGAGAGTATGATGAAAATCAGCTTAGAAATTCGGAAGGATGCATCAGCGGTTTCTATGTGCAGCCGAAACGTTTTCATATGCCGGAGTTTGTGCTGGACTGGGCCGACTACCTGCCCGCTTCCACTACAGTCGATTTCCCGCTGGAGTTCTTTTTTGATGCTGAACTGCGACTCGGTTGTACCACGGTGAAGCCTCGCGTTGAAATTCCGGAGTGTCTTAAAAACCTGGGCGTTGAAGTTACCAATGCCTCTTACAGCAGCGGGGCCCTGAATGCGGAACTCACCACCACCGAACTGCCGGAAGAGGGATGCTTTACAGATTTCGGGCCGGGGTTTGTGGGTGGCGATGAGTACGGGCTGAAGCTGAAGCAGATCGGCGGTTCTATCAGCGGCTTCGCCGGCATTAACGGATTTGAGCAGGAAGGCAATGTCTGGGTGGAAACAGCACTGATGGCCGGATCACCCTTCAGTTGCAGTGAAAATGGGGGCAGTGCGGAACTGCTCACAGGCCAGCTGAATGTTCGCAGCGACGGGATTTTGGAAGGAGAACTGAGCGGGGATATTGAATGTCCTCTAGAGTTTGGCGGATTTTCCCTCGCAGTTACCGACGCTACCGTAAACTTCCGGGCAGGGCAGTTGGGCCAGCGTGCAATACTCACCGGTACAGCAGAACTGGAGTATGAGGATCATAACGGGCAGACGCTGACCAGCACGGGAGATGTTGTGATCAACCTCGTAACCGGCGAGGTTGAAACACTCGAGCTTCTGATAGAGGGCCCTTTTGCCTGGGGCTTCCCACAGGAAAATCCCTTTATGGAGTTCGAGCTGGACCAGGCGCTTCTCAACAGGCAGGGTTTACGGATTGATGGAACCCATTCACAAATGATCAGGGATGAATCGCTTGACGTTGTTTTTGATGAGCTGCTGGTAGGGTTTGACGGTCGAATCAAAAGTGGAAAAATCTCGACAGTTCCCTCTGTCGCACTTTCGGGAGGGTTGGGTTCATCTGAAATAACCGGCTCGCCGATCAGCATCAATTTTGGGTTGAGCCTTCCCGACAGCACAGTGCCTGAAGAATTGATGGCAGGATTCCTGATCAATCTCGAGAGCCCCATTGTTGTGGATTCATCCGGAATTGTGATGGATGGAGAGGCCGAAACCCTGCTTAAATTCGGAAGTTACACACCGCCGGTTCTCACGGCCTCGATGGATCAGTTCCGACTGATCTTCAACTCTCCGGTTGTGGCACAGGGAGAAGTGAGTCTGAACCTGGGTGCGAGTAGGGTAGCAACCATCAACAGCGAGGGATTTCACCCGGCATGGGACTGGATCGAGGAGTTGATTCCGGACCGGCTGGAGCTTCCGGCTGAAGAGATCGCCTGGCTTGACCTTAAAAATGTTAGCGGTGAATTTGTGGTGGATTATGAAATTGATGAGAACGGTCTGATACAGTTATCCACCAAAGAAGATATGGAGCTGCTGTTCGGAGCTCCCATATTGCAGGAGCTTAATCAGGCTCAGGAGCCGCCGGCATGGAATGTTACCCTCGAGAATGTGGCAATTGAACAGGGGAGTTATATGCTGAAACAAGGTGCAATACGGGCCGGCCTTCCGCAGGGAATGGCCCCAATTGACCTGACACCAATCGGGATTCCGCTGGCGATCAATGAATTCCGTTTTGAGCGGGAAACCGTTGGCGACAGCCCTGTAACACGGCTCTATGCCTCAGGTGAAATTTCACTCTTCGGCCACCATTTTGGTGAAAGTGCAACAGCTGAAGTCTGGTTTGATGCCTCGGGTAACGCCTCGGGAGCTATCAATATCACGGGTGCTGATATGCAGATACCATTAATAGAGGATATAGAACTGGTTAACATTTTGATCCATGATCTTTCAATCGGTGTGAATGTAAGTGCCGGCACAACAGATTTCTCCGGAATTACTGTTGGGCTTAATGGTGCGCTGGAGCTCGATTTTGGAGACGAGACAGCATACTCTGTTCCGATGGATGCGGCGTGGAATCAAGGCGGGAGCTTTATTCTGGATCTGGATCACGAGGAAGCGCTAACCAACCTTGAGTCGAAGCTTGATTTTGACTTCGGCTATCTGACGGCGGAAAACCTGAACTCGGTGTGGCTTGAGTACAATCCGGATGAAGGATTTGATTTCGAAATCGGCCTCGATCTGCGCCTGGGTTTCAGTGGTGAGGAGTCAGGTATTGATTTCGACCTGCCGTTTCGCTCGCTTTTCATTACGCCGGAATATGTTGAAATTCCCCAAATTGATATATCTCAGCTCAACGTTCCTGCCCTCCAGGTTGCGAACGCTTCAGTGAGGCCGGTCGCTTTTCGTACGGAATCGCCAGCCTCGATTCCGCTGAACCAAAACTGGTACAACGGCCTCTTCACGGAAATCAACCCGCAAATCGATCTTGAAATCAATTTGCCGCAGTTTGCCCAGAACAGCGGCAGCGGATACCAGGCGCTTTCGCAGGCAGGTTTGTCTATTTACAATGCCGGTTGGAACAATGGCATGCTTACAGGCGAGATCGAGGAGTACACTTTTGGGGCAAATGCGCAGGGACTTCAGATACCGATTGGAGATGCTGGAACGACTTTACTTCTCAGAACCGCCTCAGGATCGCTTGATGAAATGAATGGCAGCCAGGGTTTATCAGTGATGCTGGAAGCGAATGTAGTTGGCCTGCCCGGCTTCGAAACAACTGCAGATGGGTGCGTTCCCTCAACACTGCTTGAGGTGGCCTCCGGTCGCTATCTGAGCGGAGCGATTACCAATTTTACCCCGTGCGGCACAATGGAGCTGGGACCTCTCGGGCTCCAGATCGCCAGCAGTTCGTTACGATTTGACGTTGCCGAAAACGACGAGGAATTCCAGCAGGAGCTGATTCTGACCGGGGAGCCGACACTTCTTTTACCGCCACTGCAGGCAGATGCCTCTCCTGTTTCTGTTACCGGTGAGTCTCTCTCCATTGATTTAATCAATATGGCCATACTCTCTGGCGAGGTTGTTGTGGATAGTGATTTCCGATGGGTATTGCCCTATTTCGAGAACCCATTTATAGATATGCATGTATCTGAAGCAGTGCTGAACAGTGAAGGGTTTACTTTAAATGGCGATTCGGAACTGAATATGCCGGGAGAGACCAATAGTTCGCCAATTGTACTGGATGAACTGCGCTTCGGCTTTGAGGATTTTTCTATCGAAGCAGGCACTCTTACCCTCGTGTCGGGTGCCGCTCTTGAAGTAGGCCTGTTCGGTGCGAATTTCTGGAGGATTATTCCTCAGGCTGTTCAGGAAACGGACCCGGGTTATCCGCACTTCCTTGTTAACCTTCCACAAAATGTAGTACTGGATTCAGATGGTTTTTCGGCAGACGGACAGGTTTCCGGAAGCCTGCATATAGGTCAGTTTGCTGCTGATGGCGAAGATTCCTGGTATCCGGATCTCGACCTGAATCTAACGGAAGACATCAATGGAGAATTCTTCAGAGTAGAATTGAATACGCCGGGTTACAGCATGCCTGCCCGGCTTGCCGGCGGTCAGATTGATTTTGAACAGAATGGCCAGCGGCTGGCCTGGTATAGTGCCGTGGAAGGATTCCGAATCGATGAGGATAATCTGATCGCAGCATTTGAAGTCCCTGAAAAGCTTGGTCTGCCTGATATCGATATGGCATACCTGAGATTAAAAGATGCGGAGGGGAATAAGCTTGTACAGACTGAGGCAGTCGATGGAGGCGGTTGGATAGTTTCGAATCTTGAGAATGAGAAAGTAGAATTGGTACTGGCGTCTCTGGGCAATGGCGTTCAGCCGACCCCTGTATTCGAAGTTGAATTTTCACTAACGGTAGACGACAGTTACACCAACATTATAGACGGTGACCTGGATGTGCCGATTGACGGAAATGGATTCAGTCTGGACGAGTACGTTTCGCTTCCTATTGATTTAACGGGCCTCCAATTTAATCAGGGAAGTGACTATACACTTGGCGGATCAGTAAAAGTCCGTTTGCCGAAAAAAGTTACAGAGGAAATCGGGCTTAAAGATTTAGCCATTGATTCACTTTTGTTCACAAACAATGGTTTTAAGCAGGCAAAATTTTCAACAGGAAAGCACCGCAAAAAATATAAAAAGGAAGCAGATTTCATTGAATATGATATCTCACCGGTCGACAAATTTGGTTTTTACGGCGCTGAAATTGAGTTCGGCGAAAAAAATGCCGTTCGATTTTCCGGGTTTTTTGATATGGAGGTGATGGCCGAAGAAGAAAAGAGAAATCCGCTATTCATAAAAACGGAGTGGTCGGCCACTAAAAATAAATGGGATGTAACGCTTGGAATAGAATTAGACACCGATATCAATCTGCGATTTGCCAAATTGAACATAACTGAGGTAGGCGGCTCTATAACCTATGGTTCCGGTGAAAGCGCTAATCCCGACCAAAATGATGAAAGCGATAATACCGATGAAAATGATGGAGGCTCTTTTTCAGTATTCATTACGGGCCAGCTTGGCTTCAAGGAGATGTTGGGTACTGATTTTAAACTTGAAATAGAAAAACTAACATTTGGCATCGGGACGGATAAGCCTGTGTCGATTAAAAGTGTAAAGCTGAAAGGGGATGATGAGGATTGTAAGAACGCTGCGACTGATCCTCACTTGACGTTGTTTGATGGAGTCATAAAAGGGTGCTTAAAGGAAGCTAAAGCTGAAATTACGGATGAAAATGCTATTCATTTTAATATTAAGGGAGACCTGATTCTTTTCGAAAGAACAATGCGATTTGATTCACTTAAGGTGGGTACCGATTACTATTTTTCAATCGATGCAGATCTGTTGCCCGGAAAAGAAAATAAGCTTGGACTATTCAAAAAAGGTGAAGACTCGGATGAATATTATGCGGCAATTACTTCTCTGAAAATTGGCTGGGAGAACCAGGAAAAAAAGCTGAAACTGAAAGGTAAAATGGATCTTGACCTGCCGGACCCAATTCCTGGTAAAACCAAATCTGAACTGAATCTGGTGCAGAAGAACGGTGTTATTGAGGAAGCTGTACTCGGTGTTACCTATTTCTTTGATGATGATACGGAATTCAACTCTGCGGATGTGGGCGACCTGTTTAAGTTTGAAGTGACCGGAATAGGAGCAAAAATTGATTTCTTCAACTTCGGCAAGAACAATGATAAGTCGGTTTTTTTCGGTTATGCCAACCTCTATCTCGAGAAGGATGATGATGGCGAATTTAAAAAAGAGAGTCGTGTACGATTCGGAGATCCTGAGAAAAAAGACAAATACGGACTTTCCTACAAACCAGGCAACGGCCTGAGTTACAATGCAATTGCTGAATTTGTCAAGGCAAAAATCGGGTTCTTCGAGATGGAATTTGAATCCATCAGTACCATTGACATCGAGGGTTCACCGTTTGCTCTTGACATGACCGGGCAGCTTACGCTGATGCTCAGTGGGGTTGAAGGCACAGTTGCCTATTCGGATTTTCAGATCAAAATACCGCCGCCCGGCGAGCTCAATCCGGTTCATCAGTGGCCAAAATTTGAGGGTGCTTCGCTGACAATCATGAACCTTCTTAGCCTTTCGCTTGGAACGTACGACTACCAGGTGGGCGGCACAATTGAACTTGCACATGGCGACGACCCGGATGAGATTGAGTATGAAACCGTACCGGTGAGCCGCTATCTGAGGTTCTACAACGCGATCGAAGGGGAGTCAGCGCTGCAGCTTACCGTCGACGGGCTCTTCTCGGGAGGTGTTGAGGAAGTGCTCTTTTACCAACGCAGTGACAATAACGCCATGCGCATGCTCATTCAGAATGCCAACCTGAGTATTGATGCCGGTGAAGATCTTGTTTCACTCAGCCTGACGCTGAATTATGAAACAGACGGTGCAGGCGGTTTTGCTCTGCTTGCCGCAGGAAGCGGACAGTTTGCAGGCAATGGATTTGCTGCTGTGGGTAATTTCTCAACTCTTGACGGAGTTACACGTATGGGTCTCTTTATTGCAGCAAACTTTACCGCAGCTGTACCGCTTATACCGCAGGCGCCCCCGGTAGTTGGTGTTGCAGGTTTCGGAGGTGGTTTTTTCTGGAAACCTGAAGAGCATACGGTAGATGAGGTGTTTAACCAGGTCGAGAATCTTGGAATGAGTTTTGAAGGTGTAGCAAGCGCTCCGGAGGTAAACGATAACACGCTTTTTGCAGCATTTCTCTACAGCCAGATCGACATGCTTGGACAGGGCGGGTTTTTTGCCATGCAGGGCAACATGCTGCTTTCGATTACCAACCAGCAGATGCAGATGAACGCATCAGGCGCATTATTGATGCAGGACAACTACATCGAAGCCAACCTGAGCACGCAGCTTGCGTGGTCGGCTACAGCGATTGAGCTCAACGGCTCGGTGTATGCCGCAATCGATTATCCATTTTTGGACGGTTATGGCACCATCAGTTACAATGTTGTGGCAAATATACCGGCACAGACAATCAACTGGGTGCTGGATGGTTCGTATGATGCCAATGTAATGGGCTTCAGCAGTTACGGACAGTTTTCGGTAGCTCCGAGCGGCTTTTTCGCCGATATGACGGTGGAAGCCGATTTCGATCTTATCGCCATTTCCCTTACCGGCAATATGTTTGCCAAAGTGTGGATGATACCAAATCTAAGTTCTCCCCTGCAGTCAGAATTAGGTGCACTTGCAGAACTGAATATTGAGGTTTCGAAATGGGGATATAATTTCGCCGGAATGGAAGCAAGCCTCGCCTATTCCCAGCAAAGCCTTACTCAATACAATATGATGGGATATGGGGCACTATATGTAGATCTCTATGTATTTAAAGGTAATCTCTATGGAATTATCGAGATCGATTGTAATGGATGTGTAATTCCATCTACTTCTGCCAGTGTAACAACGGAGATAGATGGTGCACTGGTAGATCTGGTTAACGATGCCATGAATCAGGCGAGCAGTGCGGAAAATGCTATAAATGATGCCCTGGATGGGATTGAAAACCAAATTCCGGTTTATGATCCCACAATTTCGGAAGAGGACCTGATCGCGGCCGGAACGGCACTTCAGTACTTTGGACCGGGACAGGCATTGCAATGGTTTGACGGATATGGTTATAACATGGATCAGGCCGTTTATGCCAAAGCCAATATGGGTGATGCCCCATTTACATTAAATTACGTAAGAGAAAACATTGTGGGCGAACCGGGCAAACCTTCTTTTCAGCATGTCGGGGATGCTCAAAGCAAAGCGGAAGAACGTTTGAGCAGTGTGCAAACCGTATCGGGCAGGGTGATGTCAAGGCTTAATGTGGCCTCCATGATGGCTCTTGAAGCGGTAGAAGAGTCAGAACTGGCACTTGTTGAGCTTGTAAATCCCGTTTCGGAAGAACCACAGGCAATATCAGAATCGATTGACGGCTTCACCGTTTCGAGCCAGGCACCATTTAGTGTAAACACCGGCCTGCTGGAAAGTGCGATGGAGGCCGCCATGCAGAACGTGCAGCAGCTCGACAATGAAGAGGAAATTGATGCACAAAACCAAATCTACAGAGATGCCATCTATGCGGCCGCATTTAACCTGATGGAGGTAGATGAAATAATCGAAGAGGAGCTGCTTGAACTTGGCCAATTGTACGGCGCTGCTGTATCGGCCATGCAAAAGATGTATGCTGAACACATCAGTTACTTCTGGCGGAATAAGCAGCGGTTTGAATACTTAAGAGAAGAGTTGAACGATCCATTCAGGCTGGAGGGGATTGTTGATGAAATAGACTTGATTATTCAACATGCACAAAGTTATTCACAAACAACTTGTGAGCAGATCATTGATGACGTTATGATGCCCCAAAATCAATCATTCAAAAGCGAGTTTCAAAATTCACATATGTGCCTGGGAGTACTTGTTGATCTGGTTGCTCCAAAACGTGCGCTGATCGATCATTTGGCACATTATATGATTGAAGGAAGCTGGCCGTCTGACGGTGATATCATTGACGGAGTAATTCAACACAGAACGGAGCTTTTGAACTCAGACGTTGCGAGTGTTACTTCTGCTGCCGGTCAATTTACAGGTCCTCTTTCAAATAACACTTCTCCTCAATTGAATACATTTGTTGCGAATGTAAAATCTATGATGGAAGACTATTGGTACGTTCAGCACAACCTTGCACTGGAGTCTCTGGCAGAAAACCAGGCTCAGAATATTTCAGATCTCAAGAGCATTGCACAGGAGAGGCTGGCTGAGCTGGATGAAAAGTATGCCGAATATTCACAAAGACTCGAAACCCTCTTTCTGCTGAAAACACAAATGACGGAAACCCTCTATGTAATGCTCGACAGCTATTCGATCTTTGTTCAGCAAAATGAACTGGAGCTGGATCAAACATTCTCACCGAGTGAGGAAAGATGGGTAGAGTGGCAGAGTTCAGCACCTCCAAATCGCGACACCAATATTCCATCCCCTGAGTGGACGTACAGTGAGCTCCGGCAGAAAATTGAGAGCTGGCTGCAGCCTCCGGTCATCACCAATTTCAGCGGCAATTCAAAACGTCCGTTTGTTTTTGGAGGTGGTAAGCCACCATACCATAAGTTTTTAAGCAGGAATGAACTTGACTGGACTCTTGTGCCGGGTAATCCCGATCTGCTGGGTTTAACAGAGTTGGGTATTACAACTTCCGGGAATGCACTGGATGCACTTCGCGCAGTAGGAAAGGAGAGTTCCTACACGTTTTATGGCTGGAAAGAGAGCGAGAACAATCATAACCAAATCTACAATACTGCACTGCGCGTAAGAAGCCGCGGGGGAATAGCCGTTTCTCAAAGCGGCACGGTTCATACCTCTCACTCATCTGCGGCTGATAGTTACGGTTCGATAACACCGGGACAGGGAACGATATCTTCAGATATCGAAGATCAACAGACACCGCCTGATCTGCATAGTTTTCAAATATTGAATGCTGAATCGACAGAAGGTATCAGCTACAGCAGCGATACCGGCCGGCTGACTATCAGGGCCAGAGGTTTTACGTTCAATTCTGAAATTGCCCGGTTCGAGTATGCGATTTCATCATCAAACAGCCAGGCAAACCTCAATTACAGCCCCCTGAGCGGTGTCAGAAATACGGAAGGAACAGAAGTGTCTGTAACTGGCACGGTTGAAGGACTAAATCTTGAACCGGGTACCTACTGGGTATTTGTCAGGGCTGTTGGATCGGGCGGGCAGCTTTCCGGCCATCAGTCTCGTCAAATCGTTATCGATCCGGACACTCCGCAATTCACCGGGTCCGCACCGGACAACACACCCGGCCATTCTGTCAACACCGCCACTAACATCGTTTCAGGTAGTGTGGTTGCAGGAGTTCCGACGGCCGGCAACCCGGCTTTCGTAGCGGTTGAGGGTATAAATCCGTCTGATTTCAGTAGAACCATCAGCTGGCGGCAGGCTGAAACCGGCCCGTCGGGGTTAAAACGATACGAAGTGGTGATTTCCGATTCTGAAACTCCGACATCCGCCATGTTTTCATCAGAAGGTGCAATTCATACAAACAGTACACAGCAAAACAGGGTTCTCCCGTTTGGAAGAAGTTATCTGCACGTTCGGGCGCTGAGCAGGTCCGGACTCTACTCCGAAACAGAAACCTATGTACTGGAGCATCCCGACCCGACTCCACCATCCACGCCTTCCGTAAAAATACAGCCACGTAATAACGGTTTCCGTATCTATCTGCCTCAGCAGTCAATGGATCCTGAAACGGGAATTGCCGGATATCAGTACCGTGTTACAAATACGATGAACGGTCAGGTGCTGAAAGAGTGGGCTGAAGACAGGGATGAGGTTACCGGGGGAGTAGGTGTTGATTTTACTCCAAACCAACTTGTAACCGGCTCTCAGGGTACAGCACCGTATTACACGGTTCACAGCCATCAGCTGGGACTTGACGCAGGCCAAAGCCACTCGCTTCAGGTGGCGCAGCGTTCTATAAATGGTGATGGCAGTTACTCCGGTATAGTGCGAACAAATATTACGCTGCAACCTGCAGGCGCCCCGGAGCTGCGTGCCTGGTTGGTTGAGAAATCAGAAGGTCAAGTATACACAACACTGCAAGATCCCCTTGGTAACCCAATTCCGATGTTCGTAGATGGTGTGATTATCACCGCAAATATTTCAGGTGCATCAGATGCGGTATCGGGCATACAAACCATGCGGCTTGTGATCCGGGATGCCATCACCAATGAGGTTCTTTCTGATAAATATCACTCACCCGGAAGCAGTTTGGGCCAGCTGCCAAATACTGTAAATCACCAGTTCAGCTATGGCTCGGCCTCCCTGGCAAACCGGGGATCGGTGGATGTGACACTCACCATTGAGAACGGGCAGGGAGTATCCAAAAGCTGGAATGAGTCGATTCTTATCAACGAAGAGGTCGTGAACAACACCCCTGCACCACGCCTCTCACCGAGGCTTCATTACCGGGAAGACCTGAGCATCAGCCAGACCGATTTCTACTGGGATGACGGAGAACACCCGTATGTGGACCGTTACAGGCTCTATCGCGGAAGCGGGGAAACCGGCCTGGATGAGTTTACGCAGGTATCCACTTCGCTGCCGATACGGGAGCAGCCCTATATTCTGGTTAATCCTGCCGAAAATGAGCATTTCTTCCTTACTGCACAAAATCAGTTTGGCGTGGAAACACCTCTTGACGAGGTAAATATTTGGGTAGCTGATCCTGAAGACGTGATATCAGGGGTGATTACCGATTTCCATTACAGTGATATCGAGATGACCGGATCG
>SL_3KL_010_SEDDRAFT_10001012_pt1 | contig 24926 bp, 21 predicted proteins | sample SodLakKL_010_SED_2_FD_10381 | JGI IMG/M metagenome (IMG submission 10381) | reverse complement strand
GCGAACACCGGCACGCCGCGCTCGGCCATGGCAGCGGCGGCGTGATCCTGCGTCGAATAGATATTGCAAGACGCCCAGCGCACGTCCGCACCCAGCTCGATCAGTGTTTCGATCAGTACCGCGGTCTGGATGGTCATGTGCAGGGAGCCGGCGATGCGGGCACCGGCCAGGGGCTTGTCATCGGCGTACTCGGCCCGGGTCTGGACCAGGCCCGGCATCTCGGTTTCGGCAATGCGGATCTCCTTGCGACCGAAATCGGCCTGGGAGAGATCGGCAACGTAGTAGTCCTTTTCAGTCGACGCGATCTGTTCATCGAACAGTACGCCTTTCGTGACAGTTTCGGTGGTAGCGTTCATGGTTCGGTCCTCTTTGGATTCTGTACTTTAAATCGTCGCGCAGTTGGTAAGGCAGGTTCTAGGTGCGAGGTGCGAGACAAACCAAAGCCGCGAACCAGAATCCCTACCGGGGATCAATACGCCCGCCACTTCACACTTCACACCTAACACCCCATCAAAGCCCCGCCGCTTTACGCAGGGCGTCGGCCTTGTCGGTCTTTTCCCAGCTGAATGAGGTGAAGTAGTCGGTCATCTCCTTGCCGCCACGTACCACTTTCTCCGACATCTCCTCGGGATGACGTCCGAAATGGCCGTGCGTGGCCGTCATGCGATACATCGGGTGCAGCAGGTCCAGATGCTTGAGAATGCCATAAGGCCTGAGATCGAAATGTTCGCGGATCAACTGTTCGATCTTCTCTTCAGGTATATGGTTGGTGCCGAAGGTAGTCACCGAGATGGAGGTCGGCTCGGCCACGCCGATCGCATAGCTGACCTGCAGCTCGCACTTGTCGGCCAGGCCGGCGGCCACCACGTTCTTGGCCACGTAGCGGGCGGCATAGGTGGCCGAGCGGTCGACCTTGGACGGATCCTTGCCGGAAAAGGCACCACCGCCGTGGCGGGCCATGCCACCGTAGGTGTCGACGATGATCTTGCGGCCGGTCAGACCGGCATCGCCCACGGGCCCGCCGATGACGAACTTGCCGGTCGGGTTGATGTGATAGTGGGTGTCGTCGTGCAGCCACTCGGCCGGCAGAACGGGCTCGATGATGTGCTTGCGCACGCCGGCACGGATTTCCTCAAGGTCAATTCCGTCATCGTGCTGCGTCGACAGCACCACCGCGTCGATCGCGGTCGGCTTGCCGTCGACATAGCGCAGCGTCACCTGGCTCTTGGCATCGGGCCTCAGCCAGGGCAGCGGGTTGTCGCGGCGCTTGCGCAGACGGGTCTGCTGCTCGACCAGGCGATGCGCGAAATAGATCGGCGCGGGCATCAGTTCCGGCGTTTCGTTGGCCGCGTAACCAAACATCAGTCCCTGGTCGCCGGCACCCTGGTCTTCGGGAATGTCGCGGTCCACGCCCATGGCGATGTCGGGCGACTGCTTGCCGATCATGTTGATCACCGAGCAGGTATGACCGTCGAAACCCACGTCCGAGGAGTCGTAACCGACCTCCACGACAACCTTCCTGATCAGGGTTTCGAGATCCACCCACGCCGAGGTCGAAATCTCGCCGCCGACGATGACTGCGCCGGTCTTGATGAAAGTCTCGCAGGCGACGCGGGCATGCGGGTCCTGCGCAAGGATGGCATCGAGCACGGCATCGGAGATCTGGTCGGCCAGCTTGTCCGGATGGCCCTCGGAGACGGATTCGGAGGTGAACAGATAAGAGCTCATGACGCAGTTTATCTCTTGATCGGGATAGAAAGATATGCATTCTAGCGCAGATGAGGTGAGGATGCATCCGGGGAATTACGGGGAACGGGTGAGCCGTGAGGCGGAAGGTCGGTGGTCGGTGGTCGGTGGTCGGTGGTCGGAAACGACGAAAAGACCAAGCGACAAACAGCCAGCCAACACGGGTTGCAACCGGGGGCAGGGCAGCCGACACTGCGAGCTGGTCAAGACGGTTGCGGCGACTTTGGATCCGGGCTTTCAGACGCTGCTGATTCTGCTGTTTCATGCGGTGCTGGCGCCGGCAACAGCGCTGCATGCGCTGCTGTACAAGCGCGATCCGCGCGCGGCGTTCGGGTGGATCGCGGTGTGCGTGCTGGCACCGGTTGCCGGACCCGTGATCTACCTGTTTTTCGGCCTCAACCGGGCCCGCGGCAGGGCCCAGCGCCTGGGCCTGGGCGATCTGCAGATCGGCTACGAGCGCGGCAGCTCGATTGAACGCAGCCATCCACTTCCCCGCCAGATCCGAGACGAGTACCGCGATCTGGCACGCATCGGCCAGGCCTTGAGTCGACACCCGCTGGTCTGCAACAACGACGTCAAGGCATTGATCAACGGCGAGAAGGCCTACCCTGCCATGCTGGCGGCCATCGAACAGGCCCGCAGCCACATCCTGTTGACGACCTACATACTCGACAGCGACCGCACCGGCTCGGAGTTCCGGGAAGCGCTGGTCGCGGCGGCCCGACGTGGCGTGGATGTCCGCGTGATGATCGACGGTTTCGGCGAGTGGTACTCCATCCCGCGGGCCAGTCGTGCACTGAGATGCGCAGGCATCCGCGTGGCACGCTTCCTGCCGCCGCGACTGTTGCCCCCCTCGCTGTCGGTCAACATGCGCAACCACCACAAGATCCTTGTCGTCGACGACAAGGTCGGTTTCACCGGCGGCATGAACGTCAGTGACCGTCACCTGGTCGACGATCCCGGCAACCGCAACCGCACGAAAGACATGCACTTCCGGCTGGAAGGGCCGGTCGTGCTGCAACTGCGCCGGGAATTCCTGCGCATCTGGGAGTTCTCCACCGGCGCGACCGACGAACCGCCCCGCGGCCAGCCCACCACCAACGGGGATCTAACCTGCCGCACCATCACCGACGGACCGGACGAGGACCTCGATCGTCTCAACATGCTGCTGACCGCCGCGATCGCCGAGGCCAAGCAGACGGTGCGCATCATGACCCCCTACTTCCTGCCGTCGCGCGAATTGATCGGGGCCATCCAGGCCGCGGCCGTGCGCGGGGTGAAGGTCCAGATCGTGCTGCCGGAGGTCAACAACCTGCCGTATATCCACTGGGCCACGCGCAACATGCTGTGGGAGATCCTGATGCGCGGCGTGAAAGTGCATTACCAGCGCGCACCGTTCAACCACGCCAAACTGTTCGTGGTCGACGGCTATTACAGCCTGATCGGCTCGACCAACTGGGATCCGCGAAGCCTCAGGCTCAATTTCGAATTGCAGGTCGAGGTCTACGGCGAGGATTTTGCCGCCGGCCTGATCGACTACATCGACCGGGCCGCACACGCCGGCCGCGAGATCACCCTGGAAGAGGTCGACGGCCGCAGCCTGCCCACTCGCTTCAGAGATTCTCTGTGCTGGTTGTTTTCGCCGTATCTTTGAGCGGGGGCGGGTGCCAGGTGACGGGTGACGCAAACGACAAAACGACTTCCCTCACAGCCGTGCCAGCCCAAACGTGCGAGGCCCCGGATATCGCCTTGCGGCGATTCCGGGGCGACGGCACATGTGTTTTCCCTGACCCCTGTCACCTGTCACCTGTCACCTGTCACCCGTCACGCCGCCACCGCGCGACTCTCGGCCCATTTCCTGAGTTCGGCAATCGGTTCAGCCATGGTCACCGACAGCGGCCGGGTCAGCTCAAGCTCGCTCATCAGGTGGTCGGTGGACAGAGGCTCGCCTTCGGCATGCGCGGCGTACAACGCGGCAACGATCAGGTGCTCAAGCTCGGCGCCGGAAAAACCTTCGGTCGCCTCGGCGATCTCATCGAGCGGGAACAACTGCGGCTTGAGCTCCCGGCGCTGCATATGGATGGCGAGAATCTCGGCACGAGTCCCGGCATCGGGCAGATCGACGAAGAAGATCTCGTCAAAACGGCCCTTGCGCACCAGCTCTGGCGGCAGGATGGCTATGTCGTTGGCGGTCGCGGCAATGAATACCCGTGAGCGGTGTTCGGCCATCCAGGTCAGCAGTGTCCCCAGCATGCGGCGCGAGGTGCCGCCGTCGTTGTCCGAGACCGCCAGCCCTTTCTCGATCTCGTCGACCCAGAGGACACACGGCGCCATCAGCTCGGCGGCCTTGAGCGACTCGCGCAAGTTTCGCTCGCTCTCACCGTGGAAGCGGTTGTAGAGGGCGCCGCAATCGAGATGCAGCAGGGGCACACCCATCAGTCCGGCAGCGGCACGGGCAGCCAGCGACTTGCCGCAACCCTGCACGCCCAGCAACAGCATGCCCCGTGGCATGTCCAGCCCGGGCGGTGGCTCGGCGGCGGTGAACACGGGCGCACGGACCTCCAGCCAGCGCCTCAGTCGCGGCATGCCGGCGATCTCGCTGAAGCGCGCCGTTTCCATCTCGTAGCCAAGCACACCCCCGGGGTTGAGCAATTCGAACTTGGCGCGCATCACTTCGGGCAGGTCGCTTTCGCGGAGCGCACCGTCGTCGAAGATGGCGTTGCGCGCCAGGCGGCGCGCATCTTTCATGGTCAGGCCGACCAGGTTGCCGAGCAACTGCTTCAGCGCCCGTTCGCATAGTGCCGCACTGCCGCCGTGCTGCCGCGACCATTGCGCCGCTTCCTCGCGGACCATTGCTTCGAGCGCGGAGCGATCCGGCGGCGTCAACTCAAAGCGCCGGGCCAGTGCTTCGAGCTCACGCGGCAAGGTCAGCTCCGGGCTGACCAGCACCAGCGTGCCGCCACCGGTACCGTCATGGGTGCGCGTCAACTCCCGAAGCCGGCGGACATTCACCGGATCCTGCAGGTAGGGATGGAAGTCCATCAGCAGGAAGAGGCCACGCTCGTTCGACTGTCCGATATGTTCCAGCACGGCGGCGGGATCATCCAGATCGCCGGGCAACACGGTGTTGCGCTCCATCCACTTCAGACCCTGGGCCGCAGTCCACTTGAACAGCGGCCGGTTGAGTTGGCGCCGCAGCTCTCCGAACAGCCTCATCACCTGTGGTTCGTCGTGCGACTCGATCACGATCAGTGATGTGCCTGCCCGAATCATGGCCGACAGCGAAGCCAGTTCGGCGGGATTGACGGAAACATCCGGAGTGGCGTTGTAAAGGCTCATGCAGGTCAATCGCCAATGATCTCAAAGCAGGCATTCTGCGGAAAATACGTGGTGATGTCACCTCGCTCGGCGCAATGGGCTGTGGCAGAATCCCGTCATGGCCGATCTATCACATGTGACCGAGTACAGCGCCATCACGCGCCACCGCAACGAGATGCAACTGGCAGCCCGTCGCCGGCGCTGGCGCATGATCATGGTCGTCAGTCTTGTCGCCCTACTCAGCGGGGTCGGCTACTGGATCAGTCCGCCGCTGGGAATCATGCTGGTCGGCATCGGTGCCATGGTACTGTTTTTCTCCGCCATAACCGGCGGCTCCAGCGTGCCGCACCACGTCATGTCCGGGGTCGAGGGTGAGGCACGGGTACTCGAAACTCTCGGACAGCTGCCCGACGATCACGTCATCTTCAACCAGGTTCATATCCCCGACCCCCAGCTGCCCAATGGCCGTCGGGAACTGGATTTCATCGTGGTCGGGCCTGCCGCGGTCACCATCGTCGAGGCCAAGAACACGCCCGGACTGATCCACGTCGATCCGGAAAGCCGGCAATGGCGGGTGGTCAAACGCGCCGGTTGCGGCAGCAGTCCGGGCTGGAATGCAATCGACAATCCGCTTGTCCAGGTTCGCGCCCAGGTGCGCGCGCTGGAACGCTGGCTGCTCAGCCACGGTCTTGCCACGAGCCCGCAGGGCATGGTGTGCTTTGCCAGACCCGATGCCGCGGTGGCGGACCCGGAGAGGGCCGATCTGCCGGTCGTGACCACGGGTGAATTGATCGAACACGTCGCGTCCAGTCAGAGCGGCCGCGCCATGCCGGAAAAGCACCGGCAACGGGTCGTCGGACTGCTGCAGACCACCACCCAGGGACAACTGGCAAGAGCGGCCTGAACAGGCACGGCACCCTTACCCCTCACGGATACAGATCGTTTCGGCGAAGCGGAAGCCGGTCATGTGTTCACGTGCTATTCTTGCGTGACAGGGGTCACGGAAGCGTACACCGATGCTGAAGCGCATCAAACATCTCGTCCAGTTCGGATTTTCGATCTTCCTGCTGATTGCTTTCTGCAACGGCACCTGGGCGCTGGCCTCCGAGCGCGGACAACCCTTCATTTCCTGGTACCCCCCGCAGGCCTACGGCGCCGGCACCCAGAACTGGGCCATCACCCAGGGCGAGGACGGCCTGATGTACTTCGGCAACGACGGCGTCATCCTGGTGTTTGACGGTGCCCGCTGGGAGCAGGTTCGCATCGCACCGGGACGAGCGATTCGGTCGCTCGCGCGCACTGACGATGGCCGCATCCTGGTTGGCAGCCAGGGGGATTTCGGCTATCTGGAAATCCGTAACGACGGCACCCACGAATACGTTTCCCTTGCTGCTCGCCTGCCCGATGACGCGCCGGCCTTCACCGACGTTTGGCAGGCATTTGCATACGATGAAACCTGGTTTTTCTCCAGTCGACAGGCACTATTTCAGGTGAGGGACGGGGACATCCATATTCATCGCCATGACCACGCACAGGCCGGTGGGTCCTTCCTGGTCAACGGGCAGCTCTACACCGACCTGATCGCCGACGGCCTGTCGCGCTTCGAGGGCGATGAGTACCAATCACTGCCCGAAGCGTGGCCTGCCATGGAAGTCTTTGCCATGGTCTCCCTGGCCGACGGCCGTATCCTCATCGGCACTCGTCAGAGCGGACTGGCGGTTTACGACCCCGCCGCACAGACCATCGAAGAGATCGCACCCGAGGCCAGCGCCTTTTTGGCCGAACAGCATCTCTATCACGGCGTCGGCCTGTCCGACGGACGCGTCGCACTCGCCACGCTGCGCAGCGGCGTGGTACTGGTCGACGTGGAAACCGACCGGTTCGAAGTCATCGATCGCCGCGCCGGGCTGCCCGATGTTCGAGTCTGGCACCTGTTTCTGGATGCCGAAGACGGCTTGTGGCTTGCCATGGATACCGGCATCGCACGCATCGAAGTCGGCGGCGCACTGTCCCGCTTCGATCACCACACTGGCCTTGACGGGCCGGCACTGAGCCTGATCCGGCATGACGGCATTCTCCACGCCGGCACCACGTTGGGACTGTTCCGGCTCAGCGACGGCCAGTTTGATGCCGTCGAAGGCATCGACTCCGAAGTCTGGGATCTGACCACCTGGCAAGACGAAGAGGAAGGCACTGGTCTGCTGGCGGCAACCACTTTCGGCGTTTACGCCGTCGACGAAGACGTGGCCGAGCGCATCTCCGAACCCTACCTGAGCACCAGTCTGAAAACGCTGCCCGCGCAGCCCGGGCGTGTGTGGGTGGGGAGCTATGACCGGGGACTGGGGTATCTCGACGGAGCCGAAGACGAGTGGGCCGCGACGGAATTCACTATTTTCGATGGACCGGTACGTGCCCTCCGGGCCGGCGACAACGCCACACTCTGGGTGGAAACCTGGCTGGACGGCCTGATGCAGGTCGATGTCGAGCAGGAACAGGTGTTGTGGAATCATCCGGGGGACGACTCCGATGAGAGTGCCAGCGGCTGGACCGTGCTTTCAGGCCCCAGCCATCAGCTGACTGCCTCGAGCGATGGCATCTGGCAATGGCACACGGATGGCAGCATGCATCCGCGCAACGACTTGCACCGCGCACTGATCACACCGCACACCGGTGCAACGCTGCTGGCCGAAAGCGAGCCCGGCGTGCTGTGGGCCATCACCACCGATGGCTTCACGCAACGTGTTCGAGTCACCGACATCGGCCGCCCGGAACAGGGGCACCCAGTCGATGCCATGCTCGGTCGCCTGCCGGATGTCGAGTTCTACACGTTGCTGCCAGAAGAGGAAGGCCCGGTCTGGATCAGCGGCGCCGACGCTCTCTACCGGATCGAAGCCACAACCGGCACCGCGCCACCACCGGACATGAGCATTGCCATCCGCTCGGTCACCGCTGCCGGCAAAGCCTTGCCTCTGGACCGGGAAGAAAACACACGATCCCTTTCCGACAGCGACTTTCCGCTCATTTTTCAGTTTTCAGCCCCTGCCTTCGGCTGGCCTGAAGGAACGCGCTATCGCTACCGGCTGACACCCCTGCAGCCCGACTGGTCGAAATGGCAGGCCGATGCCCGACAGGAGTTTACTCACCTGCCACCGGGCAACTACCGCTTCGAGGTACAGGCACGCGATGCTCTGGGCCGACTCGCCACCGCGCGCGGTTTCGAGTTCGAGGTTCCTCCCCCGTGGTACCAGAGCACATGGGTCGTGACCGGTGGGGCACTGATACTTGCGAGCATGATTCCGGCCTTGTTGTGGTTGGGTGGCCAGCGCCGGGCAAGGCAGAACGCCCGTCTGGAGGTCCTGGTAGCCCGACGCACCGGCGAACTGCAGCAACAAAAGCGCCTGCTCAGGCAGGAGCGCGACCGCTTCGATCATCTCAGTCGTCACGACGAGCTGACCGGCCTGCCCAATCGGCGTCACGGCAAGGAACAGCTCGAACACGCCTGGCGCGCGGCTCTCGACAGCGACCAGCCCGTATCGCTGGCACTGGTCGACATCGATCATTTCAAGCGGATCAATGATCGTCACGGGCACGATGCCGGGGACCGGGTCCTGATCGAGATGGCCGAACTATTACGCTCGGACTCACGCCCCGAAGACGTGGTGGTTCGCTGGGGCGGAGAGGAATTCCTGCTGCTGTTTCCCGCAACCGGACTGCCTGACGCGGTTGCCATCTGCCACCGCATCTGCGACCGTGTCCGTGCCCGTGTCCGTGCCCGTGACTGGGGGACATCGACGGACGACAACGACGTTTCCATCAGCGTTGGCGTGACCGCCACACGCGGGCAGAGAAGTGTTTCAGAGTTGCTCTCGCGCGCCGATGAACTGCTTTACGAAGCAAAGCGAAACGGACGCGCACGTGTCGAAGCCGAAAGAAAGACTTGGTAATATTCTGCGTTCCATGAGACACATTCTGTCACTGACAATCGTTCTGGCCGGCCTGTGGCTGGCCGTATCCGGGGTCTACAAGCCTTTGATCCTGCTGCTCGGGGTCGGCTCCATCGTCCTGGTCGTATGGCTGGCCAGACGGATGGAAGTCGTCGGCGAGGAGCACAACCCGGTGCTTTTTTCCTGGCGCCTGCCGCTGTACTGGGTCTGGCTGGCCTGGCAGATCACGCTGGCCAATATCAATGTCGCCCGGCTGATCCTGGCACCCCGACAGGTTCGCCCGACCGTGTTCAAGGTGGCCGTGCCTCACCAGACGGCCGTTGCCCGTGTCGCCTACGCCAACTCCGTGACCCTCACCCCCGGCACGGTATCGCTGCAACTGACGCCCGGCGAACTGACGGTGCACGCACTCGACATCCGCTCGGCCGAGGAACTGAAATCCGGCTCCATGGCCCGGCGCATCGCCTGGCTCGAAGGTTCGGACTCGGAGCACGCCTGAAATGACCCTGGTACTGGTTCTGACCACGATGGCGATCTTCGCCACCATGGCGCTTGCGCTGGCGCGCGCACTCAAGGGGCCGACGGTGTACGACCGCATCAATGCAGTCAACGTCTTCGGCACCAAGACGGTGCTGATCATCGCCCTGATCACATACATCACCGGCCATGCCGACCTGATCGACGTGGCCCTGGTCTACGCCCTGATCAACTTCATCGCGGTGGTGACCGTATTGAAGCTGGCCAAGACCCGCGACCTGGCCAGTTCCAGCGAAGAAGCGACCGACCATGATTGAATCCCTCGTCGACATCCTGTCCTGGATCTGCCTGCTCCTTGGCGGTGCCGTCGGCATTATCGGGGGCCTCGGGCTGGTACGGCTGCCGGATTTCTTCACCCGACTGCATGCCGCCGGCGTGGCCGAAACGCTCTGCCCGTTGCTGGTGGTTCTCGGCCTGGTGCTGCAATCGGGCTTGAGCCTGCTGACGCTGAAACTGGTCCTGATCCTGCTGTTCCTGCTATTTACGGCACCGACCGCGACCCACGCGGTGGCAAGAGCCGCAGTGATCGACGGGATCGAACCGGAAACGGATGACACGGATTCCGAACCCACACCGGGAGAGCGGTCATCGAATACCTGATCGACATTACCCTGCTGATCTTCCTGGTGATCGTGGCCATTGCCATCGTGCGGGCAAAGGACCTGTTCGCCGCGGCCATGCTGTTTGCCATCTACTCGCTGTTGTCGGCGGCACTGTTCGCCGTGCTCGATGCCGGCGACGTGGCGCTGACCGAGGCCGCAGTCGGTGCCGGCATCAGCACCATCCTGGTGCTGGCCGTGCTGGCGCTGGCCCGTCGAACCGAGCACCTCAAGGAAGGTCACAACCTGCTGGCGCTGGCGGTGGTCGTGGTCACCGGTGCGGCCCTGATCTACGCCACCCTGGACATGCCCGAGTTCGGCTCGCCCGACAACCCGCCCCAGGTGCACGTTGGCCCGTATTACGTCGAGCAGAGCTATCCCGACATGGGTGTGCCCAACATGGTTGCGGCCGTACTGGCCAGCTACCGTTCCATCGATACGCTGGGCGAGGCCTTCGTCATCCTGACCGCGGGGCTGGCCGTCTACGCTCTGCTTTCGATCCCTCCGCGCCGGAGAAAGCGGCGGCGCGATCCGGACCGGGAGGAGTCGTCATGATCGACAACGGCATCCTGCGCATCATCGCCCGATTCCTGATTCCGCTGATCATGCTGTTCGGGCTCTACATCCAGTTCCACGGCGAGTATTCTCCCGGCGGTGGTTTCCAGGCCGGCATCGTGTTCGCCGCCGGCTGGATCCTGTTCGTCCTGATCTACGGTCTCGAAGCGGGACTCAAGGTCGTGCCCGAACGGGCCATGTACATCCTCATGGTCGCCGGCGTGATCCTTTACTGCGCTGTCGGTATCGCCGGGGTCATCCTGGGCGGACACTTTCTCGATTTCTATCCGCTGCTGCCGGGCAAGCATGCCGCCCAGCAGTTCGGCATCATCACCGTTGAATTCGGACCGTGGCCACCGTGGTGATGCTGTTCTTCACGCTGTTTGCCCGCCGCAAGTCGGAATGGGAAGCGGCCGAGGTGGAGGACGACGAATCATGATGACCGCACTGAGTTTCTTCAATTACTGGGCCGTGGTCGTGTTGATGATGATCGGGTTCTACTGCGTCATCGCGCGCGGCAACATGGTCAAGAAGATCATGGGCCTGAACCTGTTCCAGACCTCGGTGTTCATCCTGTTCATCTCCGCCGGCAAGATCGTGGGCGGGTCCACTCCCATACTCAGGGAAGGCGTGGAGGTCTACTCCAACCCGCTGCCGCACGTACTCATCCTCACCGCCATTGTCGTCGGCATCGCCACCACGGCCGTCGGACTGGCCCTGGCTGTCCGCATCAACGAGGCTTACGGGTCCATCGAAGACGATTACATTGCCGAAGAGGAAGACGGGGACGGCCAATGACGATCACGGAATTGATGCCCTTCAGCGTGCTGGTGCCGCTGATCGCCTCGCTTGTCTGCGCACTTTTGCCCGGACGCTTCTGGCCGTGGGCGGTGACGCTGGCTGCAGCCATTGCCAGTGCGATCATCGCCGCCGATCACGCTGCCGGCCGCCGCCCAGGTCACGCTGTCATACGCCTTCGGCAACTGGCCGCCGCCGATCGGCATCGAGTATCGCGTCGATGCCGCCAACGCCTTCGTCGCGCTGCTGGTCGCCGGCATGGCCGCCATCGCACTTCCGTGGGCCAAAAAGAGTGTCGATCGGGAGGTGCCCGAACGACAGGGCGCTTTCTACGCCCTGTTCCTGCTGGCGCTTTCCGGCCTGCTCGGGATCACTTTGAGCGGAGATGCCTTCAACATCTTCGTCTTCCTCGAGATCTCCTCGCTGGCCACTTACGGGCTGATCGCCCACGGTTCGGACCGGCGCGCCCTGCTCGCCTCGTTCCGCTACCTGATCATGGGGACGGTCGGTGCGACCTTCCTGCTGATCGGCATCGGCTTTCTCTACATCATGACCGGCACGCTCAACCTGGCCGACCTGGCCGAGCGCCTGCCGGAAGTGCGCGACACTTCCACGGTGCGCGCGGCACTCGCTTTCATCGTCGTCGGCATGGGCCTGAAGCTGGCGCTGCTGCCGCTGCACCTGTGGCTACCCAACGCCTACACCTACGCGCCGAGTTTCGTGACCGTGTTTCTGGCCGGCACGGCCACCAAGGTGGCGCTTTACGTCATGCTGCGCTTCGTCTTCAGCGTGTTCGCGCCCGACTGGAGCTTCGTCGTGCTGCCGCTGTCGACGGTACTGATGATCCTGGGCGTGGCCGGCATGTTCGCCGGTTCCTGGGTCGCCATGTTCCAGCCCAACATCAAGCGCATGCTGGCCTACTCCTCGGTCGCCCAGGTCGGTTACATGGTGCTGGGCGTGTCGCTGGTCAGCATTGTCGGACTGACCGCGGCGTTTTTGCATCTGTTCAACCACGCGCTGATGAAGACGGCCCTGTTCATGGCCGTGGGCACGGTGATCTACCAGGTCGGATCGGGTCATCTCAAGGATTTCCGCGGCCTGGGTCGGACCATGCCCTGGACGCTGAGCGCCTTCGCCCTGGCCGGGCTGTCCATCATCGGCGTGCCGCTGACCGCCGGCTTCGTCAGCAAGTGGTACCTGATCCAGGCCGCCCTGGACCAGGGCCAGTGGTTCCTGGTGGTGTTGATCCTGATGACCTCACTGATGGCCATCATCTACATCTGGCGGGTGATCGAGGCGGCCTGGTTCCAGGAACGCGGCAGCGATCAACCCGCTGTCGGCGAGGCACCGCTGGCGCTGTTGATTCCGACCTGGGTTCTTGTCGCTCTGAATGTCTACTTCGGTATTGATACCCGCCTGACCGTGGGCGGCGCCACCGCTGCGGCACAGGCCCTGCTGGGCGGGGGGATGACGCCATGAGCGCCCTGCCGCAGCTGAACCTGTTCACGGTCGTCCTGATCCCGTTTGTCGGGGCGGCGCTGATTGCGCTGGCCGGCGGCAGGCAGCGACTGCGTGAAGGACTGAGCTGGGTTTCGTCGATTCTGCTGTTCCTGGCCGTAATGGGCCTGCTTGCTGCCTTCCTGGCCGGCGAGTCGGTCAGCCAGACGGTGTGGGAGATCATGCCGGGGCTGCCCATCGCCTTCCGCCTCGAACCGTTGGGCATGCTGTTCGCGGCCATGAGTTCGACCCTTTGGCTACTGGCCACGCCCTATGCCATCGGCTACATGAACGCCAAGGGCTACTCTAACCTGGGCCGCTTCTTTGCCTGCTACGCCATTGCCCTGGGCGCAGCCACCGGCATCGCCTTTGCCGACAACCTGTTCACCCTGTTCGTGTTCTACGAGATCCTGTCGGTATCGACCTACCCGCTGGTCGCACACAGCGGTGATGACAAGGCGAAACAGGGCGCGCGCACCTACCTGGCCCTGCTGCTGGCCACCAGCATCGGCCTGATGCTGCCGGCCATGATCTGGGTGTGGACGGCCACCGGCACACTGGATTTCATCGACGGTGGCATTCTCGCCGGGCAGGTCGGCCCGACGGCGGGAGCGGTGCTGCTGGTGCTGTTCATGTATGGCGCCGGCAAGGCCGCGCTGATGCCATTCCACCGCTGGCTGCCCGCGGCCATGGTCGCGCCGACCCCGGTCTCGGCACTGCTTCACGCCGTGGCCGTGGTCAAGGCCGGCGTGTTCGTGGTGCTCAAGATCGCGATCTACATTTTCGGTCTCGACTACCTGCGCGAACTGGCCACCAGCGATGTCATGCTCTACATCGCCGCCTTCACCATGCTGGCCGCCTCGGTGGTCGCCCTGCGCAAGGACAACCTGAAGGCACGGCTGGCCTACTCCACCGTCAGCCAGCTGTCCTACATCGTCGTCGGCGCCATGCTGGCCGTGCAACTGTCAGCCATTGGTGGCGGCTTGCACATGCTGATGCACGGTTTCGGCAAGATCACGCTGTTTTTCTGTGCCGGTGCGATCCTGGTTGCCAGCGGCAAGACGCTGGTCAGCGAGCTTGACGGCCTGGGCCGCAGGATGCCCCTGACCTTCTTCGCTTTCCTGATCAGTGCCCTGTGCGTGATCGGCCTGCCGCCGACCGGCGGCATCTGGAGCAAGTGGCACCTGGTGATGGGGGCCTACGATGCCGGCCATATCGCCATCATGCTGGCGTTCATGCTCTCGACACTGCTCAACATCGGCTACCTGTTGCCGCCGGTAGTCCGCGCCTTTCTCAGACCACTGCCGGAGGGGGAATCCAAAGGCATCAAGGAAGCGCCGTGGATGTGCGTGGTGCCGCTGATGCTGACCGCACTGGGAACACTGGTGCTGTTCTTCATGGCGCAGTCGGCTTTCAACCTGCTCGGTGGCATGTTCGGTCCGTTGGCCGGATCAAGGAGCGTTGCAATACCATGAAACTGGCACGAATCATCGAGTTCCTGATATCGAAGCGGTCGGTGCTTGCAGTCATCCTGCTGGTGTTGATGGCAGCACTCGTGCTCATCGACATCATTCTGCCGCCGGCCTACACCCGCTTTGCATGGGATGCGATCAGCGGATTCGCCGCGTTCTTCGGTTTTGCCGCCTGTGCCGCGCTGATCTTCTTCTCCAGGTTCCTGGGCGAGTGGCTGCTCTATCGCGACGAGGATTACTACGATGATCACGAGTGACTGGATCCACCCGTCGCTGGTGCTGATCGTCGGCGCGCTCGTGCTGCCGTGGCTCAAGGGCCGGGCCATGCAGACCTGGATGGTGCTGCTGCCGCTGGTTGCCCTCGGTACCTTGTGGATGGCCCAGCCCGGCGAATACGGCCAGGCAAGCTTTCTCGGCATGGAGATGGTCACCGGCCGGGTCGACGAACTGGCCATGGTGTTCGGGTGGGTGTTCGGCATCGTTTTGCTCATCGGTGCAATCTACGCGCTGCACGTCACCGACCGGGTACAGCATGTCGCTGCCATCCTTTACGCGGCCTCCGCACTCGGGGTGGTCTTTGCCGGGGATCTGATCACCCTTTACGTGTTCTGGGAGCTGATGGTGATCACCTCGGTGTGGTTGATCTGGCGGCGCAAGTCCGAGGTTTCGTTCCACGCCGGGTTTCGTTACCTGGTCATCCATGCCGTCGGCGGCGTATTGCTGCTGGCCGGCATCATCATGTTCCAGTTCGAGACCGGCACCACGCGTTTCGATCAGATCGTCGTCGACGGACCGGCCTTCTGGCTGATCCTGTCTGCCTTCATGATCAACGCCGCGGTGCCGCCACTGCATGCCTGGCTGACCGATGCCTACCCGGAAGCGACCGTCACCGGCGCGGTCTTCTTGAGCGCGCTGACGACCAAGACCGCTGTCTACACGCTGATTCGGGGCTACCCGGGCACCGAGATGCTGGTCTGGATGGGTGCGGCCATGACCCTCTACGGCGTCACCTTCGCCATGCTGTCGAACGACATTCGCCGGCTGCTTTCCTATCACATTGTCAGCCAGGTCGGCTACATGGTGACCGGGGTCGGCCTGGGCACGGCGCTGGCACTGAGCGGCTCGGCCTCCCACGCCTTCACCCATATCCTCTACAAGGCACTACTGTTCATGGGTGCCGGTGCGGTGATTTACATGACCGGCCGCAGCCGGCTCTCTGAACTCGGCGGCCTGTATCGCTACATGCCCTGGACCTTCGTGCTCTACCTCATCGGTGGGGTATCGATCTCGGCCTTTCCCCTGTTTTCGGGGTATGTCTCCAAGACCATGATCGTCGAAGCCGCAGCCATCGACCAGCGCGCGGTGATCTGGCTGATGCTGGCCATCGCCTCGGTGGGTACCTTCCTGAGCACGACACTGAAACTGCCCTACAAGACCTGGCTGGGAGAGGATTCGGGGCTGCGACCACGCGAGGCGCCCTGGAACATGCTGCTGGCCATGGGTATTGCTGCCGCATTGTGCTTACTGATCGGCGTCTTTCCGGGCCTGCTCTACGCTTTGTTGCCCGAAAACGTCGAATTCAACGCCTACACGATGAACGTGTTCCTCAAGGAGATGCAGCTGTTGCTGTTTACCGGGCTGGCCTTCTGCCTGCTGCTCAAATACGTCGGCGGCGGCCCGAAGATCAGCCTGGATGTCGACTGGCTCTACCGCCGCGGTGGTCCAAGCCTGGTCGGTGCGGTTGGCTCGGCCATCGTGGCCACCGACCGCGCGGTTCGCCGCGTCACCCTCGAGCAACTGGCACGGTTCACTACCCACGTTGAGAAAAAACACGGCCGCGACGGCAAACTGGCCAAGAGCTGGCCGATCGGTTCGATGGCGATGTGGACGGCGATTGTGCTGGCGATGTTGTTGCTGTTCGGGATCTGGCGTTAAGAAAGGTTCAAGGATCGAGGCGCAATGTACAAGGAAAGAAAACCACGGCTTCGGCCCACCCTCAGCCCTTGATTCTCAGCCCCTGGGCCTTGCTCCTTGAGCCTTGTTCCTCAGTCCCCGTCTCCGGGCCGTCGGGAGCTTCTGCGTTCGCGGTGAACCACATGGTACTCGACATCGATCAGGCCATCGTCGGGTCGCTTTCGCTTGCCGGCGCCAAGCCAGCGGCGCACGGTCAGCACGATGAAGCCGACCACGGCAAGACCCATGGCAAGGGCCAGGAAGAACAGCCCGAGAATGAAGCTCAGGGCCAGAATGCCGATACCGGCCAGCACCAGCCCGAGTCGAGCCAGGGGATGGGTCGGCGGCTGGTAGAATTGTCTCCAGGGATCCTGCATGATTGAGTGAGACTCCGTGAACGCCCCTGTGTTCCTTTGCCGAAGCGATGAACTGTCCGACGGCCACTACCGCGAATTCCCGGTCGAGACCGACGACGAAACTGTTTTTCTGGTGGCGACCCGTCACCGCGGCGAACCGCGCGCATGGTACAACGTCTGCCCCCACCAGGGCCGGGCGCTCAACTTTGCCCCGGACCGCTTTATCACCGACGACAACGACCACCTGGTCTGCTGCGCACACGGTGCTGTATTCGAGCCCGATCAAGGGCGCTGCGTTTCCGGGCCGTGCCAGAACGCCGAACTGAAGGCAGTCACCATCATGGAAAGTGACGGCGACATCTCGGTCCCCCCCCCCCCCCCCCCCCCGCGTTCAGAACAGCAGGTTGACGGCAGTGAGCATCACGACCAGGAAGATCAGGCTCATCATGCCGCCGACGCGCACGAAATCCTTCACCTTGTAGCCGCCCGGCCCCATGATCAGGGCGTTGACCGGATGAGTCGGCAGAATGAATGCGTTTGAGGTCGCCAGGCCAATGATCAGTGCATAAACGGCTGGATTGCCGCCGGTCTCGAGCGCAACATTGATGGCAATCGGCACCAGCAGCACCGTTGCACCCACGTTCGACATCACCAGTGTGAAGACGGTCGCCAGCACGGCCAGCATGATCTGAACCACGATATCGGGCACATCCCCCATCACACCCAGGGCCTGTTGCGCCAACCACGGGGCGGTGCCGGTCACCTCCATGGCGATCCCCAGCGGAATCAGGCTGGCCATGAGGAACACGGTTTTCCAGCTCACCGACTGGTAGGCCTCGTCCATGCTCAGCACACCGGTGAGAATCATGCCCACCGCTCCGGCAAGCAGCGCAATGGATAGCTGAAAATCGGTGAAGATGATCAAGAACATGCTCAGACCGAAGAATGACAGGGCCTGCACCACCTTCTGCGGCCGCTGCTCCTCCTTGGGAATGTCGGTGGCGACAATGAAGTCCTTGTCGCGCGCCACCGTCACCAGATCACGCCAGGTCGAGTGACTGACCAGGCAGTCGCCGACCTGCAGCTCTTCCTCGCGCAGATCCTCGGTGAGAATCTTGTTGCGACGGTTGATCGCCAGCACCGAGATACCGAAACGTGAACGCAGGCGCGCCTCGGCGATGGTCTGACCGATCAGCCGGGAGCTCGGCGGAATGACCACCTCCGAGATGCCGGCCCGGGTCGGATTGAACAGATTGCCGAAAGCCCGCAAACGGGGCTGCAGTCTGAGCTTGTTGGCCAGGGCAAACTCGCCGACCTGCTCGCGCGTACCCATCACACCCAGCACGGTCCCGACCCAGATCATCTCATCAGCCGGCGGCGCCAGCCGGGGCTCATCCGTGCTCTGAATGGCCAGCATCAGCGGCGCACCGGGAAGGTTCTCGGCCTCGGCAATGCGCATGCCGACCAGGGGCGAATCGACCGTCACCAGCATCTCGTAGAAATCACCCTCGATGCCGTAGACCTCGGCAAAGTAGTTCATCGTTCGTCCGGGCGAGGCTGGACGCTTGGTCTTGACAGTCGGCAGCAGGTGCTTGCCGATGAGCAGGAAATAGCCCAGCGCCGCGGCCAGCAACGCGAGCCCGACCAGGGTGACGTCGAACAGGCCAAACGGGCGCATCGCTTCCGCGCCCGGCGGCAGCGACCGATTGGAAGTCAGGATCAGGTCGTTGAGCAGGATCAGCGGTGAAGAACCGACCATGGTGATGGTGCCACCGACAATGGCGCAGAACCCCATCGGCATGAGCAGCCGTGGCAGCGGCAGGTCCAGGCGTGCGGAAATCCGGCTGACGACGGGCAGAAACAATGCGGTGGCACCGGTGTTCTGCATGAACCCGGAGCTCACGCCCACCGTCGAGGAGACCATGGACATGATCCGCGACTCCGATCGTCCACCGATCTTGACGATGAAACTCGCCACGACATTCATCACGCCGGTGCGATCGAGACCGGCGCCGATGATCATCACCGCGATGATCGATATTACCGCGTTGGAGGCAAACCCCGAGAACAGCTCGTCACCCGGCACCAGGCCAAGCAACCCGACCAGCACCATGATGCAGATGGCGGCGATATCGATGCGAACGACCTCGAACACGAACAGGGTGACCGTCAGCCCCAGCAACATGAGCACCAGGATCATGTCACCGCTGAGTGTCAGGCCGCCATCCATTCAGTCGTTCGCTTCGGTCATCGGTTGTCGGGGAGTATCCGAATACCTTAACCCAGTTCGTTTCTTCGTTCTTTCGTTTCTTCGTTCTTTCGTTGTCGGATGTCAAGGCACAGGGAGCATACGGGGACTTAACGAACAAACGAATCAACGTACCGTGTCGGATCGGCCACGCCCGCCGCCTCGAAGCCGGCCCGGCGGATGCGACAGGAATCGCACACCCCGCAGGCACGACCTTCCTCATCGGCCTGGTAGCAGGAAATCGTCATGGCGTAATCCACGCCCCGTTCGGTGCCACGTCGGATGATCTCGGCCTTGGTCAGGTCGATCAGCGGTGTATGAACGCGAAAACGCGCTCCCTCCACGCCGGCCTTCGTGGCCAATTGGCACAGATCCTCGAATGCAGCGATGAACTGAGGCCGGCAGTCCGGGTAACCCGAGTAATCGACGGCATTGACACCGATGAACAGGTCGGTCGCACCCAGCACCTCTGCATGCCCCAGCGCCAGCGACAGCATGAGGGTGTTGCGTGCCGGCACGTAAGTCACCGGGATGCCCTCGCCCGGCGATTCCGGCACATCGATGTCGTCGGTCAGGGCCGAGCCGCCAATGGCGCGCAGGTCCACCACCACCACGCGATGGGAGGCGGCGCCCAGCACCTTGCTCAGTCGGGCGGCGGCAGACAGTTCGGAACGGTGGCGCTGACCGTAATCGACCGCCAGGCTGTGACACTCGAATCCATCGGCAACGGCACAGGCCAGCGTGGTGGCCGAATCCAGCCCCCCCGACAGCAGCACCACGGCTCGTTTCATCTTGCTCATGGACTGGATCCATCCCGCATCAGCATCGAATGGCGCCATGATACCGCGCACGATCAACGACCAGCGGCGGATGCCATTGGCTTGCCGCTATCTCCGGGCGGTCATTCCGATGGATGGACGACTGAGCGATTCTTGCCCGCCTCCTTGCCCCGATACATGGCAACGTCGGCCCGTTGCACGACCTGATCAACGGATAGTGCAGAGGTCAGTTCAGCGACCCCCATCGTCAGAGTCAGCGAGAACTCACCGGCCGAACTGGAAAATTTGCTGCCGGCCACGGCAGCCCGCAGGTTCTCTGCCACGACCCGGGCTCCGTCAGCGTCGGTCTCGGGCAAGAGGATCACAAACTCCTCGCCACCCCAGCGTCCGACCACATCCCTGACCTTGACGACCGCGCCAAGTCGCTGCGCCAATTGCTGTAGCACCTCGTCCCCCACGCCATGCCCGTAGCGATCGTTGACTTCCTTGAAATCGTCCAGGTCGGCCAGGATCAGGGAGTGGACCCGACCGTCCTTGACGCAGTCGGCACGAGCGGCTTCCAACCGTTCCATCATGTCACGGCGGTTCGCCAGCCCGGTCAGGGGATCGGTGCGAGCCACTCTCTCGAGTTCCCGCGAACGCGTGATACGACTGCGATAAAGCCCGAGCACCAGCGCCAGCAAAGCGAAAAAAAGAATAGCCATGAGCACAGCCGCCAGCGTAGTGGCGCGCTGACGCTTGAGCCTCAAGTCGGCGATCTCGGCCTCACTTCGCAAAAGGGCCAGCTCCTGCTCGCGCTGTTCAGCTTCTGTGGCCAGACGAACTTCCTCGACCCTCGCTGCCATCTGGTTGGCGGCAATTGTGCGACGCAAAGCGGTAACCGCTTTCTGGTGTTCCAGCGCCATTCGATAGTCGCCGCGCGCTTCGGCAACTGCAACCCGCCGCGCGGCAATTTCCTGTGCCATGGAAAGATTGTCATCGGGAAGTTGCTCATTCGCCAGTTCAAGCAACGCCTCGGCCTCCTCGAGCGCCCCCATGGCCTTGCGAGTCTCGGCCATGCTCATCAGGGCTTGCACCTCGCCGGCCGCGTCGCCTACTTCCCTATGCATTTCAAGCGCCTGTTCATGGCGGCCCAGCGCTTCATCCGGTCGCCCGAGGCCGGTCAAGGCCGTGGCGATATTGCCCGCTGCATGGGCGATCCCTCTGCGGTTGTCGAGTTCGGAGAACTGATCGAGAGCGAGTTGACCGACTTCAAGCATGCGATGGAATTCCTCCTGTGCCGATGCAAGGTCTCCCGCAGTCTCGGCTTCCCGTGCCATTCGACCGGCCAGCGCGGCCAGGTTGACCAGCGTACCGGCAATACCGATCGGCCAATTCACCTCCTCGAAGCCGCTGAGCGCACGCTCATGGTATTCACGGGCGCGCCGATAATCTCCGGTGGTGTTATAGAGGTTGCCGATATTGCCGGCTGCCCGGGCCGCCGCAACGATATCCCCGGCCTCCTCGCTCGCCTGAAGTGATTCGAGGTAGTGAATGATTGCCTCGTCGTGCGCTTCGAGATCCCAGTGCAGCACGCCGAGGGTCAAGTGAACACGAGCGCGCCGCTCCGGAGAGATCCCGGGCATCTCATCCATCAATTCCCGGGCACGCTGCATGCGAACCAGGCCCTCGCGGGAACGACCGAGAATGTGCAGATTGGAGGCCAGGGCCCGCAGCACCTGCAACTCACCATCGAGACAGCGGATGCCGGAAAGGTGGAGGCGTTCGAGCACGTCTTCAGCCTTGGCCACCCCCTGTTCGGCATTCTCATCGCGCAGGGCATGGATTTTCTCGGCCATTTCCGACAGGTCGTCACAGCCCTGCCCGCCAGCCTGAACCGCCACTGGCCAAAGCAACACGCAAATCAAGCAAATCAGTGTTCTGGAGAGCATTTGCGCAGTATAGCTGGCCCGTCAGATCGTGACCGCAAATGGTCGATACAAATGCTCGGAGCTTCGGCCCCACTGGAAGATAGCTCATCGATCAGGCAAAATCGTGGCCGAAAGAACAGGAAACCAGCACACCCAAGGGGAGGAACCATCGATGATCCGGCACGCAGCCGCAGCAGCCTTGCTGTGGTCCATGGCAGCAGTGACGCTGGCCCAGACGGCCGATGATGACGTCGATGCCTGGTCGCTACTGATCAATCGCTTCGAACTGGTCTCGTGCAGCCCCGGCGACGCCTTCCACCAGGTTGCTCGTCAATATGCCAAGTACCCCGACTCGTTGCAAAGAATGCTGCAGCGCGCGGAGCCCTGGGTGGCTTATCTTGCCACCGAGATCATCGAACGCGACCTGCCCGGAGAGCTGGCGCTGTTGCCGATGGTCGAGAGTGGTTTCGATGCCTTCGCCCACTCCCGCCGGGAGGCGGCCGGCAGCTGGCAACTGCTTGAGAGCACCGCGCGGCTTCAGGGGGTTGAGATCAGCTCCGAGTATGACGGGCGACGTGACATGCTCGCCGCTACCCCGGCGGCGCTGGATTACCTCGAAACCCACTTCCGTCATCTGGGCGACTGGGCGCTGGCCATCCACGCCTACAACGCCGGACGGACCCGTATCCGTCGTTTACTGAACGAGCACGATGGCCCGGAACCGCATGCCATTCTGCCGGCGCTTCCCGGTGAAACACGATTCCACTTCAAGCGCTTGATGGGGCTGGCCTGTCTGTTCAGGCACCCGCGGGAACATGGCCTGCGGCTGCCAGTGGTACCAATGCAGCCGTCCTTCGCCGTCATCGAACTGGACACTGGCGTCGACCTGGCCACGGTTGCCATTGGCACCGGGCTGGGACCACGCGTACTCGTCGAGCTGAATGCCGGACTGAAGGGTACGGCCACACCGCAAGCCGGCCCTCACCGCCTGCTGGTCCCACACCGCAGCAAGGAACGAGTGCGAAGCGTTGTCGATGAGATCGCAAGCGGATCAGGCCCCGATCGCACCGTCGCGGTGGAACGCGCGCGTCAGGCACTTGATCGACTGCAAGACGAGTTGTTGCCCGAACGCCATTATCATCACCGTGTCCGTCCAGGCGACACCCTGTGGGTCCTGTCGCAGCGATACTCCGTGCCCGCCAGCGCCATTCGGCGCAGTAACGGGCTCGATGCTTCCGCGCGCCTGCGGCCGGGGCATCTGATTCGCATTCCACCCGGCAACCGGGGCCTGCTGCCCCACCAGTACCGGGTGCAGCCCGGCGACAGTCTCTGGTCCATCGCCCGCGACCACGGAATGAGTGTGGCCGAACTGGTCGAGATGAATGCCATGACCGCGAAGACCCCGTTGCTTCCCGGCAAGGTGCTGTCGGTAGGCAACGATGCCTGCTGCGACGAAGTGTTCCAGCTTCTCAATCCCTGACGGCCGGCGAGGGCGCGCCTGTGACCCGGTCGGGTTATAGTGGCCGCTGTTTCAGACCCTTGCCCTGTCCATGCTTCGACCTGCCCGCTCCTCATTTTTCACACCCGCTGTCGGTCTGCTGCTGATCCTTGCCCTCGCCTGTCCGGCCAGTGCGCTGGCAGGCGACATCTCCAACCGCGACCTGCGCGGCGCGGATTCCCGCGACGGCCTGTTCACGGTCCATTTACTGGAGGACGAGCGCATCGCCTTCGAAATCCCCGAGCAGATGCTCGGGCGCGACATGGTGGTGATGAGCCGCTATGCCAAAGCCCAGGAAGGCCTGGCCGCACGGGGTGGCGGCGATCGCATGACGTCCAACATGGTGGTCTACTGGGAGCGGCGCGGCGAACGCATCGTGCTGCGCACCCGTACCCACGCCAATACCGCCGAGGCGGACACCCCGCTGGCCCTGGCCGTGGCCAATTCCAACTTCGCCCCGGTGCTCGCCGCCTTTCCCGTCGCCATGGAACGCGACGGCAATGCCGTCATCGACGTGACCGACCTCTACCTGGGCGACCATCCGGCCTTCTCGTTTCCCCGCCAGCACCGCGCCGACCTCGGCATCAACGCCTTCGATCCCGACCGCAGCTGGCTGGAGTGGGCACGCGCCTTCCCCGAGAACATCGAGATTCGCGCCGTGCGCAGCTACGATGCCGAACAGCCGCCGTCCAACCCGCGCGGCGGCACGGTCTCGTTCGAGATCAACCACTCCATGATCCTGCTGCCCGAAGAGCCGATGATGCCGCGCCTGGCCGACGAACGGGTCACCTACATCACGACCACCCAGACCGACTACTCGCGCGACTTTCAGGGTGTCAGACCTCACCACTACCTGCGCCGCTACCGGCTGGAGCCAAAGGACATGGAGGCCTTCAGGCGCGGCGAACTGGTCGAGCCGAAAAAACCCATCGTCTGGTACATCGACCCGGCCACGCCGGAACAATGGGTGCCCTACTTCAAGGCCGGCATCATGGAATGGGCCTCGGCTTTCGAGAAGGCCGGCTTCAAGAACGCGGTCGACGTGAAACTCGCGCCCACCGAGGAAGAAGACCCTGATTTCAGCCTGCTGGATGCGCGCTACAACGTCATCCGCTACGTCGCCACGCCGGTACGCTCGGCCAATGCCGGCGGTGACGTCGTCGATCCGCGCTCCGGCGAGGTCATTCGCGGTCACATGAACATGTATCACGGCCTGGCCGAACGGCTGCGCTGGTGGCTGGTCGCCCAGGTCGCCACCGCCAACCCGCGTTTTCGCACCACCGAGCTGTCCGAGGAGGACCTGGGGGAGGCATTGCGCTACGTCGTTTCCCACGAGATGGCCCACGCCATGGGACTGCCGCACAACCAGCGCGCCAACTTCGTCTACCCGGTCGAGAGCCTGCGCGACCCCGACTTCATCGCCGAATGGGGACACTCGGCCTCGTCGGTCGGCCGTACCCGCTACAACTACATCGCCCAGCCCGGCGACGATGTGCCGCCGGAACGCCGTATCGGCGTGTGGGACGAGTTCGCCATCATGTGGGGTTACCGCCCGATTCCTGATGCCACCACTCCGGAAGAAGAGCTCGAAACTCTCAACGAATGGATCGTCGAGCGCGCCGATGATCCCTGGTTCCGCTCGGCACTGCCCCAGTTCGGCATGGACGTGGAGTGGGACCCGTACCGCATGACCGAGGGCATCTCCGACGACCCGGT
>SL_3KL_010_SEDDRAFT_10001011_pt1 | contig 24930 bp, 18 predicted proteins | sample SodLakKL_010_SED_2_FD_10381 | JGI IMG/M metagenome (IMG submission 10381) | reverse complement strand
ACACACAATCAAAAAAGATAAACTGGCAATTCACCACAGAAGATGCGCGAATAAAATTAAAGCGACTTTATCCGACATTTGAAGATTGACATGACACTAGCTGCTGCTATAGTCAATGACCTACACGCTGACAACGCCACTGGGATTTTTCTTTTTTCGAACGAACATGGCCAAAAATAAGGTGGGACATCAAAATATTCAATTACACAACCTCTAAGCTATATAGTTTTTATTGATCAAAATTTTCCCAGCTAAAAAATGTCAAACTCAGGAAAAATGTTAATAGCTAAAGTTGTTATACCGTTACCTTGAGTCAATAGTTAGAAAAGTATACCAAAATATTTGAGATTTCTTAACATTAGTTACGGATTTGCATCTCTCTGAGTTGGCCTTTCTTTTTAAATTAGGTTTATTGAAATTCCTTAGCCGATGACAATAACTACGTTAAAAACTCACACTCAGGCTAAAACCACCACCGCTGTTTGCACCGGCAACCCACGGGGAGAGCTGAACTTCCGCATTGTCGCGAAACCGGTTGTTTGCGTTTTGTTCAAATGAATTTGAATTTTTCAGGCTTCTTCGCGAATTACCATCCCGGTTGAACCTCAGCCAGTATGAAAGATTTGCAATAAGTGTGCCTGTGGCCGCTCCGGCAATTACATCCGAAACGTGATGGCGTCCGTCCGTGATTCGGCTTACAGAAATATATGCTGCCGCCGACATTAGGACAGATTGAGCTGCAATTCCTGCTTTACGGCTCCCCGGTGATGCATCAGTCCCCCAGACATAGCGGCCGCCAATGGCCAGTGTCGTATATCCGAATAGGTTGAATGCGTTGGAACTGTGTCCGGAAATGAAACTTTTTCGTCCGTCATCAAACAAATCCCGTACTTCTTCGGGATTATCAGAAAGCGGATTATCCCTGAAGTCTGCACAATAGGGTTCAAACTCCGGGCCATCAAGATCAGGGCAGTGGAAGCGCAAAGCCCGCTCTCTGAAATCGGGCCGCAGCCTCGAAAACAGCGGCTTGCTGAATTCGGTAACCATTGCGTTAAGTGCAACAGATTGGGCATAACCCACAAAAACATCATGTATTTGTTGCACACTTCCCCTGCCTCTCTGTTGCTCTCTCCATTCAATTCCGACTAAAAGAGCTCCCATTCCAGCAATTGACCGGTGAATCCAGTATTCCGGAACAGCCTCCTCTACATCCTGCTGAAGATGGGGCTTGCTTAATCGGTCGGACTGAAACAGTTCCAGCAGGTTATCTGGGTCATACGAGGGGCCGATTAGTGATTTTTCTCTTGGCTCCAGGCCTTTTCCAGTGACATATCCCATCGTGCCTCCGGCAATCAGCAGATAATCAAGCAGGTACGATTTTGACCACCACCCCAAAGAATTATTACTCAATGCTAAATAATCAATCATACTAACTTGATGCTGCGTCAATGAGTTTTTGTTGAAAGCATCTCTGGGATTCTGTCCCGCTACCGACAGGACAAAAAAAGTGAAAATAAACGTGGATATCAAAAACTCTTTCTTCATATCCGATTTGATTTTAATATTTTATCGCCTGATGATAGAGTATAATAAGATTTCTATTCTTACTTCCCCGATCTAACATTATCGATCTGCAAAAGGTCGCCAAACAAATTGAAATATCATCCCAATTTTTCCAGCGCCGTGTCAATACGCCTCAGAACTGTCTCTTTGCCAAGCAGTTCCATGGATACGAAGAGATCCGGCCCGAATCCCTGGCCCGTCACGGCAATTCGAAGCGGCATCATCAGCTTGCCGAAGCCCACATCGTTTTTGCTGATTACATTCTGTAAATGTTCTTTCAGGTTTGCAGCTTTAAAGGATTCCTCAGTTAAGGCTTCAATATTTTCTTTGTATTCGGCAACCAGCCCGGGACTGTCGTCTTTCCACTTTTTCAGTGCCTTTTCATCGTATTGCTGAGGATCTTCAAAAAAGAATTCACCCATGCTGATGACTTCATCAATTTTGCTGACCCGCTCTTTTAAAAGTCCTGCAATGTTGGCAAGAAATTCGTTGTCAGCCTTTTTAATTTTCGGGTTTTCGGCTAATTCTTTCATACGCCCGGCGAGCTGATGGTCGGGCTGTTCACGAAGATAGTGCTCGTTATACCAAAGCAATTTTTTGTGATTAAAAACAGCCCCGCCCTTGCTTACCCTGTCGAGGGTAAAGAGATTGCACAAAGATTGCATAGAGTGTATTTCACTGTCATCACCGGGACTCCAGCCCAGATAAGCCAGAAAGTTGACCACTGCTTCCGGTTCGTAATGCTGTTCGATGTAATTTTTTGCGTTGATAGGAATGCCTTCCGATTCGGCTTTTCGTTTGGAGAGTTTGCCTCCACTCGGCGACATAATCAGCGGCAGGTGTGCCATTTCAGGCAGATCCCATCTAAAAGCCTGGTAGAGAAGCACATGCTTAGGGGTGCTGCTGAGCCACTCCTCACCGCGAATCACATGAGAAACCTGCATCAGGTGATCGTCCACAACATTGGCTAAATGATAAGTGGGCATACCGTCTGATTTGAGCAAAACCTGATCGTCCAGCCCTTTCGACTCGAACGATACGTGGCCACGGATCAGATCTTCAAACCGGATGGTTTCCCGGCGAGGCACCTTCAGGCGCACAACATACTCATCACCGGCTTCCAGCCTTTTTTGAACTTCGTCCTGCGGCAGGGTCAGGCTGTTCTTCATCGACTGCCGTGTAATGGCGTCATATTTTGGTGACGGATTCCCCGATTTTTGCAGCCGTTCGCGCATTTGGTCCAGCTCTTCGGTTGTGTCGAATGCATAATAGGCGTGGCCGTTTTCGATTAGCTGCTGAGCATATTTGTGATAAATCTCTTTACGTTCACTCTGCCGGTAAGGCCCGAAATCTCCTGGTTTTTGAGGGCCTTCATCCACTTCTATACCGCACCATGCAAGTGAGTCCAGAATATCCTGTTCTGCATTTTCCACATAGCGGCTCTGATCGGTGTCTTCAATTCTCAGTATAAATTTCCCTTCATGATGCCGTGCAAAAAGATAGTTATAAAGAGCGGTGCGAAGCCCGCCGATATGTAGAAATCCGGTTGGAGATGGGGCAAATCGAACTCGTACAGTGCCTTTCATGTAGATACAGTTTTTATTTTTTGGTTTGGTAAACAACTTTTAAAAATACGGGGAAATCTGTTCGATGGCTAATTAAATCAAACAGATTGAAGGGAGTAAAATCTAAACAACTATTGTTTTGATTTTTTACTTTGATACTACCCAATCAAATCAAATCCAACCATTATGATTTTTGCCCGAATTCTTCTTTATCTCTCACTGGCAGCAACTTTTGTATTTCTTTTTTCGGGATATGGCTACCGCTGGGAAATTTGGTCGCTTGGACTGGCATTCAGCCTGCTTCGCTACAGTGCTTATGCAGCCATTGGTATAGCTGTTGTGAGCCTGATCTCAATCTGGTTTTTACGGAAATCACGTTTTCAGGTAGTTTTGTATGTGATTATCGCTTTTATCTTAACGGGCATCGTATCAGGAACAGCACTCTACTGGCAGCACCGTGCACAGTCGGTGCCGGCGATTCACGATATCACCACTGACTTTTCTAATCCGCCGGAGTTTGTGGCAATGGAAAGGCTTCGGGTTGATGCGCCCAATCCGCCTGAGTATGAAGGAGAGGAAACCGCAAGGCAGCAGCGTGAAGCGTACCCGCAGATTGAGCCGCTTATAATTGATGCCGATCTGCAGGAGGTGATGGATGCAGCCGTTGTCCTGGTGGTTCAGCGAGGTTGGGATCTTGTGGCCATTAACCGAATGGACGGCAGAGTTGAAGCCACCGAAATGCTGCCCTGGTTCGGTTTCAAGGATGACGTGGTACTGCGGTTTGCGGAAACCGGTGAAGGCACCCGGGTTGATATGCGATCCAAATCAAGAGTGGGCCAAAGCGATCTCGGAGTAAATGCCCGGCGGATAAACCGCTTTTTAAGGGAACTGTATGCGAGATTTGATTAAGATTTTTGAGCAGAATTAATATTAGCACATTTGCAATCACAGTTAACTTTTATACCAGATATAATACCACACTAAACAAACCATTATGCGATCACGAATTCCAATACTCTCCTTGCTGATAACTTTCATCTTTATCTCTTGGGCAATTGCACAGGAAACATATCAGAAGCCATCACAGGATTTAATCGATCTTGTTGATGGGGCGAGAACACCATCGGTTAGCTTCTCGCCAGGCATGCAAACCATGCTGCTGCAGGATGTGCCTGCCCTTCAATCCATCGCCGAAATGGCACAGCCGGAATTAAGGCTGGCGGGCATTCGTATCAACCCGAATACAAACGGCCCCAGCCGGCCCGGATATGTTACCGGGTTTAAGTTGCGTAATATGGAAACCGGTGACGACCGTGAAGTAACCGGCCTGCCGGATAATCCTGTAATTACCAATGTAAGCTGGTCGCCTGATGGATCACACTTCGCTTTTTTGCTGAACACGGAAAACAGCCTTGAGCTTTGGGTGGCCGAAGTGAGCAGTGCCTCAGCGCGGAAACTTACAGGCAAAGGTGTAAACAACACTTACTACGGTTCACCCTATAGCTGGACTCGTGACGGAAACGGATTAATTGTACGGTTTGTGCCATCAAACAGGGGGGGAATCCCAGAAAGAAGTATGGTTCCAACCGGCCCTGTAATCCAGGAGAGTCTTGGTGAGGCACGCCCGGCCAGAACGTACCAGGATCTGCTTCAGGACAGCCACGATGAAGATCTTTTTGACTACTATTTTACTTCTCAGCTTGCGGAAGTAACTCTTGACGGGAAGAAGAGAATGCTCGGTGAACCTGCTATTTACAGGTCGGTATCATTGTCGCCAGACGGAGTGTATTTACTGGTTAATATGACGGAACGTCCATATTCCTATCGTGTGCCGGCATTTCGGTTTCCGCAGAACATCCAGGTGTGGGATCGTGATGGCGAACTGGTACATCAATTTGCAGAATTGCCCCTGGCCGATCGTGTGCCGATTGCCTTTTCTGCCACCACAGAGGGCCCGCGGTCTGTTAGCTGGCGGAATGACGTACCTGCCTCGCTCAGTTGGGTGGAAGCATTGGACGGCGGCGATCCGTCTGTAGATGTTGAATACCGCGACCGGGTTTTCACGCTTGCAGCGCCTTTTGCAGGTGAGCCGGTTCAGCAGATCGACCTCGAATACCGGTATTCCGGGGTGCAGTGGAGTGAAGACGGATTTGCACTGGTTTCGGAGTTCTGGAGGCAAGACCGTCACCTGAGAACCTGGCAAATAGATCCGGATAATCCCGGTGAAGAAGCAGGCCTTGTAGTGGACCGATCGACCGAAGACCGTTATGGTGATCCCGGTTCACCCGAGATGCGGCGTTCGCAATTTGGCACCTGGGTGCTGAATACCGCCTATGATGGGTCATCACTTCTGATGACCGGAATTGGCGCCACACCGGAAGGCAACCGCCCGTTTTTGTCAAGGTTTAACCTGGAAACCGGTGAGACCGAGGAGTTATGGCGTTCCGAAAGCCCGTGGTACGAGCGGATAGTAACATTGCTTGAAGAAGATGGTTCAATAGTAATTACAAGGCGCGAATCAGCAGATGTGCAGCCCAACTTTTTTGTGCGTGACATTGAATCCGGCGAACTGGAGCAGATTACCTATTTCGATCATCCGACTCCGCAGCTTCAAGATGTGCATAAAGAATTTATTCAGTACGAACGGGAAGATGGCGTGCAACTCTCGGCTACACTCTATCTGCCGCCGGGATATGATCAGGAAAGAGATGGCAAACTGCCGGTGCTGGTATGGGCCTACCCGAGAGAATTCCGCAGTGCCGATGCAGCAGGACAGGTGGCTGATTCTCCCTACCGCTTTGCAGGAATGAGCCACTGGGGGCCGCACTTTGCCCTTACAATGGATTATGCTGTCGTTGAAAATGCCACCATGCCGATTGTGGGCGAAGGCGATGAAAATCCGAATGACACCTTTGTGGAACAGCTAATTTTAAGCGCGGATGCCGTACTTGATGAAGTTGAACGGCGTGGTGTGGGCGACCGTAACCGGGCAGCCATTGGCGGACACAGCTATGGCGCTTTTATGACGGCCAACCTGCTGGCTCATTCACGAATTTTCAGGGCCGGTATAGCCCGAAGCGGTGCTTTTAACCGCACACTGACCCCATTCGGGTTCCAGGCAGAACCGCGTAATTTCTGGGATGCTTCAGAGATATACCTGAGTATGAGTCCGTTTATGCACGCACATGGGATTAAAGACCCGATACTTTTTATCCACGGCGCCGAAGATAACAATTCCGGAACGTTCCCGATGCAAAGCGAACGGATGTATGCTGCAGTTGCCGGGCTGGGTGGCATTACCCGGCTGGTGATGCTGCCGGAAGAAAGCCATGGGTATCGTGCAAGAGAATCGGTTCTGCATATGTTATATGAACAATCGGAATGGCTGGACAGGTATGTAACAAATGCCGGAGAAATAGTCGATCAATAGCTGCCTGCCCATCCATTTTTTTAACGGTATATTTCATTCTTCGTCCACTGACAGTGAATTTCTGGCAGAGGACAAAGAATCTGTTTTCATTTATGAATAATCCGGAATAAAATGAAATAAGAAATTAAGGCTTTAAATCTAAATACTGTCAATCATGTCAACATCCAAAATTCCCCGCTTCCATCTTGCATTTCCTGTAAAAGAACTGGAAAAAACAATGTCATTCTATCGTGATCTTTTGGGCTGCAAAACCGGACGTAGTTCTGATAAATGGATCGATTTTGATTTTTGGGGACACCAGGTTGTGGCACATCTCAGCGCCGAAGATGCCGGAAAATCGGCTTCAAACGAGGTTGACGGCCACCAAGTGCCGGCAAAACATTTTGGTGTGATTCTGGAGTGGGATGAATTTGAAAAACTCGCACAACGCCTGAAAGATCACGGGCAGGAATTTGTGATAGAGCCTTACATCCGGTTTGAAGGAGAGCCCGGTGAACAGGCTACTATGTTTTTACTCGATCCCAGTGGCAATGCGCTTGAGTTTAAAGCGTTCCGGGACGAAAACCAGATTTTTGCCGCCTGAACAGGAAACTGCTTTGCATGATGTTGATGATGCATAATGAATAACAAACCGATTTTTTTTTACTGCACTTTTTTTGCTGTGCCTGTCGGTTCAAATTGCAGGTATAAATGCACAAAATCTGCATCTGAATGAGATCATGGCATCCAATTCAACCACTCTGGCTGATGAAGACGGCGATTATGAAGACTGGATTGAAATTTACAATTCTGGAAATGAAGCGATCAACCTGGAGGGAATTGGTTTGTCAGATGACTACGATACTCCGTTTCGCTGGGTGTTTCCGGACACTACATTGCAGCCGGGAGGTTTTATCCTGGTGTGGGCATCCGGAAAAAACAGGGCGGTTCCCGGGCAGCCGCTGCATACCAATTTTTCCATCTCAGCAGTGGGTGAAGAGGTGCTTTTAACAAGCTGGGACGGGGAGAGAATCGATGAACTTCAGCCAACCGAAATTCAAACCGATATCTCCATTGGCCGATATCCCGATGGAACCGGAAATTGGGTTTTTTATATTGAGCCATCACCCGGAGCCGCAAATCATTCAGATTTTTTTTCTGATCATCTCGCGCCGCCCGAATTTTCTCATCATGCAGGATACTATCCCGGCGGACTGATACTCGAACTCAGCCACCCGGAAAACAATGTGGAAATCCGATATACCCTCGATGGTTCGGAACCGGATGCCTCATCAACATTATACAATGGCGCCATCGATTTATCCGGTGAAATTGAGAATGAATTGATGTTCATCCAAACCACACCTGATGAAGGCGCCGACAGGGGGTATGCCTGGAAGGAGCCGCCGGCATCAATTCCGGGGGCACACGTTGTTCGCGCAATTGCAATGAAACCGGGCTATCTGTCATCAGAAATCACAAACAGAACATTTTTGAACTCAGAGCCCGAACACAGCCTGCCGGTCATATCCATTACCACCGATCAAAATAACCTGTTTAATGATACAACCGGAATTTATGTACCCGGCATTATTTACGAGGAACTTGGCTGGCCTCCACACGACTACTGGGGCAGGCCGAATGCTAATTATCATCAGAGGGGAATTGAATGGGAGCGGCCTGCAGGATTTGAGCTGATTGAAAAAGACGGGCGGTATCATCATCAGAATATCGGGCTCAGAATTCACGGCGGCGGTTCAAGGGCACTGCCGCAAAAATCACTCAGGCTCTATGCAAGGAGCAGTTATGGTGATTCCCGCTTCAATTACGATATGTTCGGTGATGGCGAAACCGGCTACAACAGGCTTATTCTCAGAAATTCAGGACAGGATTTCTACTCCAGCGCCACCATGTTCATGGATGCATTTATGCATACAATTGTCAGCAATCTTTCTTTCGATACCATGAAATACCGGCCGTTTGCCATCTATCTGAACGGGGAATATTGGGGTGTCAAAAATTTGCGGGAGCGGTACGACAAGCACTACATCGAAAGAAATTATGGAGTTGAGGAAGAGTATCTTGATCTGCTTTCGAACAACTCCGTGGTAAAGGAAGGCAGTGCGGAAACATACGATGCCGTTCTGGATTCGCTGGAGCAGTTCAGCATCAACGATTTGGGCGGGGTGGATTTTATTGAAAGACATATTGATGTACAGAATTTCACGGAATACTACGCCTCACAAATCTTTTTTAACAATGTTGACTGGCCCGGAAATAATTATGAATATTGGCGATATACCGGTCCGCCCGAAAACCGGGGGCGTGCAAAAGACGGTCGTTTCAGGTGGCTGATGTTTGATCTCGATTTTGGCATGGGTTATCTGAGCAGGTCAGGGTATGATGATGATATTTTTGATCATTTACTTTCAGAGCAGCAGACTAACTGGGCCAACCATCCCCGAACCACGTTGATGTTCAGAACTTTTCTTCAGAACCGGGAATTCCTTGAATACTATGCAAATGTCCAGATGGATCTGCTGAACAGCTATGCAGCCACAGGACATACTCAATCTGTTTTAAATGAATTTCGTGATTTGCTGAGTGATGAGATTTTGAGGCATATTGAGCGCTGGGGATATCCGGCGGATATGAATCGGTGGGAGAGAAATATTGACCGGAGGTTAGAATTTCTGGCAGAAAGGCCCGCTTACCTGGTTGAGCAGATTCAGAGCCGGTTTAATGTTGGTGAGACATCTGAAATATTTGTGGATAACCACGATCCCGGCAAAGGAACAGTTCAGGTAAACACTTTGAAACTGACCGAAGATTTGCCCTGGGCCGGGACGGAATTTTTTCCATGGACTGGTGAATATTTTACTCAGATACCGGTCAAACTTACCGCACATCCAAAGCCGGGATTTCGGTTTGAGAACTGGATGGTAAACGGAGAATTCTTTTCAGACCCTCAGATCAGTATAACGCCCGAAGACAGTTTAATGATTTCAGCCTACTTTACGGATATACCCGATCCGGCAGACCAGGATAAAGAGCTGATCTATTACTGGCATTTTGATGAGGAGCTTCCCAATGATACGCCGCTTACGGTTACTCCGTCTACATTTTCTGCAACAGATCATTACGCTTTTATCAGATATCAGCCCGCTATTTCTCCCTACCCACCCGGCCACGACGATACGGCTGGAATCATGGATCGCGTGAATGATCCCACGGAAGTCAACTATCGTGAGGAGGGGAATTCAAATCTTCCTTATTCTGAGGATGAGATGCGTGGTATCCGGGTCAGAAATCCGTCTGTTTCCATCAAAGATGGGGACATCCACGAATCGGCGATAATTTTTGATTTACCAACCAGCGATCATGAGGGACTGGCCATAACGTTTGCGGCAAAACGAACCACATCAGGCCAGCAGCAGATGGTTTTTCACTATTCGGTGAATGAAGGAGAGCCGAACTGGATTCAGCATCAATTACCAGTTACAGTTGTTGATACGCCACTGGACTACAGAACTTTTATCATCGATTTCACCAATTTTGAAAGGATTGCAGACAATCCTGATTTCAGGTTCAGAATCAGTTTTGAGGGTGATCATCTCGGAGGAGACAGCGGAAACACACGATTCAATAATATTGCCGTTTTCGGTTCCCGGTTTTCCGGTGTAAAAGTTGAAGATATTGAGAAAAGTAAACTTCATCCGAATTATCCGAATCCGTTCAACAATCAAACCACCATCAACTATCAGGTTAACCGAGAATCCGATGTGGCTATCGATCTTTTTAATATTACCGGCCAGCGAATCGCGCGGCTGGTAGATGAGAAAAAGGAGAGGGGGATTCATTCGATTCAGTTTAACGGGTCATCGCTGGCGTCGGGAGTTTATATTCTGCGTCTACTGGCTGGTGGAGAGACCGATCATCAAAAAATTACTTTTATTAAATGACGAGAGTTCGGGATAAGAACGTTGAAATGAGCATAAAAAAGTGAGGCTGTCCAAAAAGGGCGTGATATTGCAAAAACATACTCAATTTAGTCATGCCGGACTCCGATCCCCCAATGGGACAGGCGGCATTTCCTGCCAATACCAACGGCTGGAGATCCCGCATCAAGTGCGGGATGACGACCTTTTTGGACAGCCTCAGACTCTTTTTTTAAATTTTTATTTCGAACTCACACTAAATAAATATTCAGCCAGTCATTTATCAGATTTTTCTTCAAGGCCGGGGATGATCGTGTTTTCCAGGAAACGGAATATCTCTCTCTGGTAGCGTCTTGAACCGGAATTGTTCAAATTGGATGTGATGGAGATTACGCTGTCCAGTTCCGGCAATATGAGGATGTACTGCCCGCCATTGCCCCAGGCAAAAAAAACTTCATACTTCCCGATGGGTTTACGCCACCACATGTAGCCGTAATTGTAAGGGTTGAAATTGCTGCGGGTATAAATTTCCACTGATTCCAGTATCCACTCTCTGGACACAAGCTGCTCGCCGTTGAATTGACCCACATCCATCATTAGCTGCCCGATTTTAATCAGATCGTAGGGGCTGAGCGCCATGTTATTACCGCCCATGTAATATCCCTGCGGGTCACGGTCCCATCCGCCTACGGTAATTCCCATTGGCCGGAAGAGATATCGGTTGCCAAACTCCAGGGTTGAGATTCCGGAAGCCCGGGTCAGAATTACAGAAAGCAGATGAGAGGTGCCGGTGCTGTAAATCATATTTCCGCCGGGTCGGTCAATCATCGGCTGGTTCAGGGTAAACAGGGCCCAGTTTCGGCTCAACACCCATCTGCCGTAATTCCTGAAGCTTGATGTTTCAAGCCCGCTTCGCATAGTCAACAGATCTTTTATGGTGATAGATGCTTTTTCGGAATCGGGGTTTTCATCAAAATATTCTGGAAAAAACTCATCGATAGTTTGATCCACACTTTCCAGGTAACCTTTGTCGATGGCGATGCCAATCAAAATAGAAAGCACACTTTTGGATGCCGATTTAATATTTACGTTGCGGTTTCCGTTCATGGACCCGGAATAGAGTTCGGTCACAATCTCCCCATTCTTTTGAATTACGAGGCTTTGAACTGTCCCGATCTCAAAAATCCCGGCATAGGGATCGTCCGTTGCCCGGGCGGGCATTGCCGCCACGCAGACAATCAGGAGTACCGTCAAAAATATTTTCTTAGTTGAAGAAAAGGGCATCTGGATTTTAATTCTGTTAATTCACAAAACAGGAATTATGCGTTTACAAAAGGATAATCAGTGATTCCTGAAAAAAAGTTCGAAACGTTTTAAAAATATAAGGATCAAAACTGATAAACACGTTTCTTAGACAGCCAGCATATTGTATATTTGAGAAAATTGATTTTCCTATGACAGATTCTATTCAGCTATCCATCATACTTACTACACACGCTAAAAGCAATCACTTCAATTCGCTCCTTTCAGACGCATTGAAATTTAACGGAAATCAGTTTGAAGTGATTGTGATAAACGATGCCGTTGATGTTGTAAATTCCCGGTTTATCGAGAGGGAAGTGAACCAGAGCGGCAACGACCGGGTGTTTCTTTACGAACATCCCGAGCCGAAGGGTCGCGGTCTTTCACTGAATGAAGCACTTGTTCATGCTTCCGGATCCCTGGTTTGGGCTCCGCTGAGGGCCGACCGACTAAATGAGTCGCTGCTGAATGAGGCGATTCGCCGTTTCAAAGCCGATCCCGCTGCATTCTGGGTGCTCGATTATAATTTGCCCGGATCTGCTCTCGAATGGGTGCATGCCGCCGAAGAAGGTGATTTGCCGGATGATAGCTGCCTAGTCTGGAACCGGAATATTATTAAGGCAGAAGATTTCTATTTCAACCCGTTCCTTGATCATCTGCATGGGGCCGAACTTGCTTTCAGGCTGATGAAGGAGAATGTCTGGTACAAAACAGACCCGTTTTTTGTTGTGGCAGATGACCAGTCGAACCATGCCGGATTTCTGGATATTAAAGAGTTTTTATACACCTCTCTCCGGCTGAGTGAAACGGATGAAGAGAGAGCCGGAATTTTGCAGGAACTTGCCAATAGTGATGAGAAAGCAAACAACAAAGTTTCGGATGATGAGTACCTGCTGCAGGCACGGCATCTGCTGAACCAGGGAGATGCCAACAAGTCGCTCGAACTGATCAATAAGTTTCTAAAGCGAAATCCGGGTCATAAAGAGGGTGTCCGGATCAAAATATCATCCCTCGAGAAATTAAGAAGGCACGTGGAAGCCGCCGAGCTGAAACATCTGCTGAATAAGCGCCCCGAGCTCGAACAACAGGGACAGCTCCCCATTGAAGAGGAAAAATCAGAAATAGAAAAGGAAAGAAAATCACAAAAAACAAAACTTTCTGTGGTCATTCCCACAACCGGCCACGGCAAGCCCCTGCTGGAAGAAGCCCTGCTGAAGCTTGAAGAAGCGGTTGACGCTGAAACCACCGAACTGATTGTGATTGACAATGCAAGTATTGATGACACCTTCGATTATGTTGAACAGTTAAAAAAGAATTCTTTTTTGAATGCAAAGGTCATAACGAACCGGGCTAACAGGGGTTTTGCCGCATCCGTTAACCAGGGGATTGAAGCGGCATCCGGAGATTTTATCCTTGTAATGCATAACGATGTGCTATTGCAGAAAAGCAGCGTGGATGTGTTGAAAAAAGGTTTTTCAATTTCAAATAAAACTGCCCTTGTGGCGCCGCTTCTTAACAAAACAAATGTTGCAGCACAAAAAAGGGAGCCGGCCGAGGATAAATCGCACGTTTTTACCGGCCGTGCAGATAGCTGCTGTTTCATGATTAAAAAAGAAATTCCTGTCCGTTTTGATGAGGAGTACAGGCTCTGCTTTTTTGAGATGGACGATTTTTGCAGACAGTTGACAGAGCAGAACCTGGAAATAATGGTTGTGCGTGATACGGTGGTCGAGCACCGGCGCGGTGGAACTACACAAATTATGGGGGTTAATCTGAACCCCGAGCTGAAATGGAGAAACCGCGGGCGATTTTACAGAAAATGGAATACAAAACGTGAGAGAGTGATTCCAAAAAACGGATCACATCCCGAGCGGTTCCAAAAACTCGGCGCACCGGATAACCCGATGGACCCCGATTCTGAATGGGTGGAAACTGTACAGAAGTACCTCACAAACGAGGTGCGAACCGAAATTCTTCGCGGCAAGTGGAGCGAGGAAGAACTTCTGACCATTGTGCTTACGCTGCTGATTGCCGATGAGCGGGAATTGCTGCGAACACTTGAAGACAGAATGGAAAACATCACCCCCGATTCATCACTGTTAATTCTGTTTATCCACTATTACTTCAAAAAGAATATCTATTCAAGGTGCAAACATTACATGGATTTAGCCGGGGAAGATCATCCCGTTTTTGACCTGTACAAACTCAAAATTTATACTGCCGATAAAGAGTTCGACAAAGCCGTTCCGCTGCTGAATGATCTGCTGGAACAGTACCCTTCCTGTCCCGAACTGTTTTACCTGGCCGGAGAAATGTACAAAAAGAGTGACGATCACGGTGAGGCCAAATCGTTTTTTGCAATGGCCAATCAGCTCGATCCATACCGCTTTCAAACTGAAGATTCCGCTTTCGATATTAAGATATAAATCCTGATTTCAGGAGAGTGAATCCGTTTTGACGGAAAAGAGCTGTTGAACCAGCTCATCCACATAATCGAGATGCTCTTCTTTCATGAAGACGCTTCGCAGGAGAGTCACCTGTTTTTGATCTGCCCGGACGTCCGGGAATTTTTCTTTGAATTGATCTGCCGGCAACTGGAAAAGGCTCAGGAAAAAACCCGACTCATTTTTTTTCATCCCGGCATCAAAAATGGCTTTGCTCATTTTACTGATGGCACTTAAAGAGGATTCGGCAGGCATTTTAAAATATCCTGCTATATCAAGGTCGGGTTCACTGTAAAGTTTCCATCCGTTTTCTGATCGAATCAGTTCAGCAAATTTTTCAGTTGCCTGCCTGGTTTTTTTCAGTACGGAGCCAAGCCCGGTTTCATCAAGCGGGAAGAGCTCAAGTGTTGCCCAGAAAGCGGCAGCCGATGCGCCGGCCCGGGAACACTCCAGACTGATTTCTCCCAGGTGGAGCTCCTCAGAGGTGAAATAGGTGTAGGGAGAATCATGTTTAAAATATTTGCCAACGCCAGGATCTTTATAGAGAACACTGCCGCATCCGTATGGCTGAAGGCCGTGTTTGTGGGGATCAATCACGATACTGTCGCATTCCGGCAGCAGACGCCAGTGATCTTGTTTTGGCAGATGATGTTCAATCAGTTTAAAAAAACCGCCGTATGCGGCGTCGGCGTGAATCCTGAAAGTGTGCTTTTTTGCCAATTCCAGAAAATCGCCCAGCGGTTCTGTATACCCGAGGCCGGTGGTGCCCATAGTTACAACCATTGTCCCGATTTTATTTGCATGCTGCTTTAAAAAGCTGAGGTCCGGCAGGCCATCGGCGTCAACGGGGATTTCAATAAAATCGGTGTTGAGAACACGGCACATGCGCCGGTGGGTGTAATGTGCATTGGCTGTGGCTGCTATCGCTTTGCCGGGATGTATTTCTCTTGCAACAAAAAGTGCCTCCAGGTTGGCGATAGTACCGTTCGAAGTGAGGTGTCCCAAATATGGTTCCTGGTAACCAACCATTGAAGCCAGTTTATTCATCACTTCTTTCTCCATCTCAGAAGTTGGCGGACCGCCATCGAGAGCGTGGTTGTTCGGATTGATGGTCATTGCCAGTGTGTAGGCCAGCCAGGCAACGGGATGCGGTGGCTTCAGCATCTGTCCGGCATACCGGGGATGATGAAACGGATAGTTGCCCTGAAGCTTTGTCCGGAGATCCTCAACAATTTTTTCGATGGCCTTACTCTTGTCAGAACCGGGTGGCGGAACATCACCGAAACTTTCCCGCCATTGATCAAGCTTTCGAAGAGAAGATTCTAATAGATTGAGATATGGTTCAAACCGGTTCAAGCCTTTTGCTATCGAAGTTTGTAAGACAGGCCCAATGACACAACCTGGGCAATTTGAAGCTCATTGGAAAAATCATCATCGTAAATAATGTCCACGGTCAAAGAGGCATTCATGTTGTTGTTAATTTTGCCATCGAGTTTTTTCGAAAAGTAAATATCTGTGCTGCGTACCGAACTTTTAATATTGGTAAAGGTACTTAAATTGGACTTTAATTCAACATTTGTGGCTATTTCCATTTCGAGTGTTGACCCTACATTAAACCCGGCCTCTGTTCGCATGGGCTGATCAGGGTCAAGGCCGTAAACAGGCCTCAGGGTTTTCTCGTGAATATATTTTTGTTGCAGCCCCAGTCCGGCTTCAACCGAAAATATCTTGCTTGGAATATAGGCTATTCCTGCATTCTGGTTAAAAGTACCGGGCGACATAAACCGGGAGATCAGCCGGTCGCTTCCATTCTCGCCTCCGCCATAATCGAAGCCCCTGGCAAACTGTGTGCGCATGGTGATGTTTGTGAAGAACTTAAACAAGGAATCTTCAGCTTTCACATCATACAAAAACCGGTTTGTAACGTGGAGCCGGTCATCTGTTTTTCTGAAGCCTTCACCACTGAGTCGAGCACCGCCATACCGTGCATCAATCCGGAACGCATACGAGAACCGGTTGATGTCTGTCATGGTGGTGAAAACCGTTCGGGTAGCTGCCGATATATTACTTGTGCCACCCTGGCTCCAGTTTGTGTAAGATGCCTGGGCGCCGCTGAGCCGGACGTCCCAATCCGTTTCCCAGCCGCTCAAAGAATCCGGAATTTCGATCGGATCGCTCATTGCCCGAATATCTGTGGAATAAAATGCGATAAAAAACAAAACGAGTATAAAAAACTTCATTTGTTTGCTGCTGACAGTATCGAAAAATCGATCTATAAAATCAGCTTTTTACAGGGGTTTATAAAATTACAGGATGCCGTTAAGATGAAATGAATTTTGCCAAAATAATGGCTTCATTAATTGATAATATATGAACCTGCTGATAATCATGAAAAAGTTGCAATGATAAAAACATACTTTAACAAATTGCTTATTAGCTTTAATGCAACAGGTTTTTAAATATTGAGTTTAACTCAAAGCCAGGTTAGAATGAAAAATCCAACCGAGAATTAGACCGGTTTGAATTTTCTGACTCTCTATTTTGGTGTTATCTCAGTGTGAAGGAGACGCCGAGAGAAAGAACTTGTGCTACCTGAAGCCTGTTGGAAAAATTATCATCGTATACCATGTCAAGGCTGAGTGAGGTATTCATAAAATCATTCACGCGGCCGGTTAATTTACTTGAAAAATAGACGTCGGTGCTTTTTAATGATTTTTTGATGTTGCTGAATGTGTTCAGGCTGCTTGAAAATTTCAGGTTTTCGGCAAGATCCAATTCAAAACTTGCTCCGAAGGTGAAACCAGCTTCAGACCGGAATCTGTCGCCTTCATCCAGTCCGTATGTTTCAGACAGACTTCTGTCTCTGACAAATGTCTGCTGAAGGCCGAGTCCGGCTTCAACACTGAAATTGGACACAGGTACATAAGCGAGGCCTGCATCCTGGGTGAAATAGGCAGGCGCCATGAAATTGGAAATTAAAATGTTTGAGCCGTCTTCACCGGCGCCGTAATTGAAACCTTTGTCGAACTGAGTTCGGACGCGGATATTTCCAAAGAGCTTGAAATCNGAATCGTCGCCCCCCAGATCNTATAAAAATCTGTTTTTCAGAAAAAGCCTGTCATCAATTTTTCTGACGCCGTCATCCTNTACCCTGGTTTTNCCAAANCGTGCATGCAGTAAAAAGCCGTAAGAAAACCGGCCGGTTCTGTAAACGCTGGTGAACGAAGAGGTTCCGGTAGCGGCNATGTTGTTTACACCACCCTGAGCCCAGTTCGAGTAGGATGCCTGNGACCCGTTTATGCCAACAGACCAGCTTGNGTCCCAGCCTTCAAGTTCGTCGGGGAAAGAGATAGAGTCCTGAGCATGAAGCGGAAGTGTGGAAATTGCCAGGATTGCGGCAAAAAGGGTTTTAATGATATTTTTCATGGCTTTTGATGCAGTTATTTATTTTTTGTTAGTACGATTTCCTTGGGTTCTCTTTGATGAAGCCGAAGNTCAACATGTTCGTTTAATTTAGTTGGTACATCCAGCCCTACAATACTTGCCTGAACCGGAAGTATTCTGTGNCCCCGGTCAATCAATACGGCAACACAAACTTTTTTAAAGGNAGAAAGTTCCTGAATTCTCCGGATAACATTGAACATGGAGCCGCCGCTGAAAATAACATCATCCACTATCACCAGAATTTCATTTTCTCCGGGTTGTTCGGGAAATGTGAAGTCATCCGTATCATCAACCTGTATGTTGTGAAGCGGAATGGTTTTTGCCGAGGCGTGTTCAAGGTGTTGTTTAATAACTTTAGCCACAGCCATTCCGCGGCTGTTCAACCCGATAAGGCGTACTGATGAACTGTGTGCCATTTCGTAAATTTGATAAGCCATGCGTTTGAGTGTGCGTTCTATACGTTTATTGTCCAGCAGAATCATAGAAAAAGGTGCTAATTTTGTGATAAAGAGATTATATTATTACAATATAAAAAAGAATAAAACAGTAGCGTTTAAAGTACGTTAAGAGACTGAAAGTTAACACTAAGACTTTAGAAAGATGAGCAACATTTTAAAGAACTCATTATTAATCGGAAGCGGGTTTGCAGGCGGGCTTATAGCAGGCTGTTTGCTGTCGCGGGTTTCGGAGAAAGAGAAGTTGCAGCAAATGATGGAGAGGGTGGAAAAGAGGCTGGAGGAGCTGAACCAGAGAAGCCTTACCATGAAATTAAGAAGTGCTGAACAACTTCAGGAAGTACGAAATAAACTCCGCAAGGAGCTCAGTAATCCGGTGCCCGACCTGTACAAAGCCACCGAATCCCTGACTCTTGATGAAAGTGACCTGGCTGATGTCTGAACAGGCCCGGCCATACCGTGAAAATCTTTTTCAATGGATTTGGCAGCAGCTTGAATTCGACTGCCAAAACCTTAGCACGGTATGTGGTAAGGAACTATCTATAGCTGATCCGGGCAAATTGAATCATGCTGGCGGACCCGATTTTTTAGGAGCACACATTGTGGCAAACGGGCTGCATTGGCATGGCAGCGTTGAAATACACAAAACATCGGCTGATTGGCACGCCCACAATCATGGGAAAGACAAAAATTTTGACAGTGTAATCCTGCATGTTGTTTTCCAGGATAACGCAAAAATACCGGCCACAACATCTGACGGGTCTACCCCGATGGTTCTTGTCCTGAAGCCCTACCTGCACAAAAGCCTGAACCACCTTCTGAGTTTGAAACAGACTGACGGTTTGCCATGCGGCGGCAGTGTTGCTTTTATCAACCAGGATGCCTTCAACAAACAGATTGAAGAAGCCCATAAAGAGTATTTTGAATACAAGGTGAAAGAGCTGTTGCAGGAATACAATCCCTCTCTGCGCATGTCGCAGGCATGGCGGGAGATGTTAATCATTCAGGTTTATAAAACACTTGGAATTCCGGCCAACCGGCTGCAGATGGGAGAGTTTGCAAAATGGTTGTTGGGCAAGAATTACCAGGCTAATACAGCCGATGAGTTTGTTGAGTTTGCTTATGCCCGGGCATTTTCGGAGAAATCAGAGGCAGGCATAACGATACATTGGAATCACAGCGGTATGCGCCCGGCAAGCCGCCCCCGGAAAAGGGTGGGTCAGGCTGCTGCGTGGCATTATGCCATTTCCCGATTATCGTTCAAAAAGTTTCTGAATGAGCCTGAACAATCCTGGAAAGATATTCTGAGTGCTGTGCCGGCCGGAAAGGTGCCGGGGAAATCACGCATGCAGATCATTAAAAATACCGTTTACTTTCCGGCCGTTTATCTTCTGGGTGATATTTTACAATCTGAATCGCTGAAGACAGAGGCATTTTCCAGATGGCAGAAGGCAAGCCAGATAGTGCCGGAAGAGGTCAGAAAGCCTTTTAAAAAAGCGGGATTTGAACTGTCCGGCCTAAACAAAAAGCTTGGCCTTGCCCATCAATATAAACGATACTGTTTGCAGCGAAACTGTCACCGCTGTAAAGTATTTAAAAGTTCAATTGGGTCTTGAACCTTTTCAAGACTCTCTCTATCTTTGGTGTCTGTCAATAAACTGAGACAGATTGCCCGGTCGTCTAATGGCAGGACAGCTGGTTTTGGTCCAGTCAGTGGGGGTTCGAGTCCTCCCCGGGCAACAGTACAAGCTAAAGAGTACCAGGCCGGTATTCTTTTTCTTTTTTAAAAACATGACTTTACAGTTAATTGGATACGCCATTAGCCATTTTTGCAGGGAGAAGTAACCTCGCACTTGCCCGTGCCATTGCAGAGAGTTACGGAGTAAGTCTGGGTGAGTTGACGATTAAATCTTTTTCAGATGGCGAACTTTATGTAAAGTATGAGCAGAGTATCAGGGGTGAAGACATTTTTGTGATACAATCCACCCCGCCGCCCGGCGACAACATTATTGAGTTGTTGCTATTGCTCGATGCAGCAAAGCGGGCTTCCGTGAAACGTGTAACGGCTGTAATTCCCTATTTTGGCTATGCAAGGCAGGACAGGAAAGATCAGCCGAGAGTATCCATCGCATCAAAACTGATGGGTAATGTTCTTGTTGAGGCCGGTGCCGACCGGATACTGACGATGGACTTGCACGCTTCACAAATACAGGGATTTTTTGATATTCCGCTCGACCATTTATATGCAAGCAGGATATTTGTTGATTATTTCACTACAAATTCCATCGATAACCTGGTTGTGGTAGCACCGGATGTTGGAAGTTTGAAAATGGCCCGTGCTTATTCGAAGAAGCTCGGGGCCGGCCTGGCTTTTGTTGACAAACGAAGGCCTAAACAGAATGTGGCAGAGGTATTGAACATTATAGGCGAAGTAGAAAACAAAAATGTGTTAATCGTGGATGATTTGATTGACACTGCCGGTACCCTGACCAATGCTGCTGTAGCACTGAAAGACCGCGGAGCACTCAGTGTGATGGCAACCTGTACACATCCGATATTGTCGGGGCCTGCATTTCAGCGCATTGAAGATTCTCCCATTGATGAGTTGCTGGTTACTGATACGGTGCCATTAAGAAAACCATCAAACAAAATTAAAGTACTTAGTGTTGCAGGAATATTTGCTGAGGCAATTCAGCGAATACATACCAACGACACGATCAGTGCTCTATTTGATGATTAATTGAATAACTGAAAACAATGAAACAAACAAATCTATACGAACTGGAAGGCGAAGAAAGAGAAATCAGCAGAAGAACGAAAAGTGAACTGCGTGAAAATCTGAGAGTACCTGCCGTACTTTATGGCCCTAAAGTTAAAGAAAATATTCATTTCTCTATTCTTGAGTCCGATCTTGAAAAAATTCTATCCGTGAGCCAAACCAAGCTTCAGCGCCTCACGATAAACGGAAAAGAATACAACACACTGCTGAAAAATGTGGATTATGATCCGGTAACAGACCGGTGCATCCACGCCGATTTTTATGTGCTCGATCCTGAAACACCGGTTAAACTCAAAGTTCCGATTCGTTTAAACGGAATTGCAAAAGGGGTGAGAGACGGAGGAGGCCGGGTATTCCAGCCGCTGCGTATTGTTAGTATCAAAGTAGTGCCTGAAAAAATTCCTTCAATGTTCGAACTTGATATTTCCGACCTGGACATAGGTGACTCTCTGCACGTAAGTGAACTGGACATGGAAGGCATTGAACCACTCGATGAGCCAACAAGAACCATTGTAACCATAGCACCTCCGAAATCCGAAGCTGCCTTTACATCAGTTCTTGAAGAAGAACCAGAGGAAGAAGAAGTTCTGGAAACTGATGAGGAGGCTCTTGCTGAGGGAGAAGAACCCGAAGAAGGCGAGGCTGAAGAAGGAGAGGACGAAGGAAAAGAAGAAGAAAAATAAATGTTTGAATTTTAAATTATGGCATTAATTGCAGGCCTGGGAAATCCCGGAGTTGAGTACAAAGGTACACGCCATAATGTAGGTTTCGAACTCATCGACATTTTATCTGAAAAACTGACCATTACTCTTAAACCGGGTAATGGTCTTTTCTTTTTTGGGAAAGGGCAATTTAAAAGTAAAAAAGTAACCCTGATAAAACCGGTTACTTTTATGAACCGCAGCGGCAAAGCGGTATCCCGTGCCATAGCGGAAACAGAAACCCCGCTTTCCGACTGCTTAATCTGCTACGATGACATCAACCTTGAACCGGGCAAAATCCGGATCAGGCCTTCCGGAACTGCCGGAGGGCATAACGGCCTGACGGATATTTTAAACCAGCTTCAAACCCGCGAAATTCCAAGACTGAGAATCGGCATCGGGAACGACTTTCCGAGAGGCAGGCAATCCGATTATGTACTGTCCCCATTCACCCCCGAACAGAGAAAATTGGTGGATGAGGCTCTTGAGGTTGCATCCGAGGCAATTTTGGCGTTTCTTCGTGGTGGAATTGATTTGGCCATGAACAAATTTAACTAACTTATACTTATCGCTAACTGAAAACCAATAACCAATAACATGCTTGATTCAATATTTTATCTAATTCCTGCAGCCGGCTTACTTGCCCTGTTGTTTACCTATATCAAGGCATCCTGGGTTTCCAAACAGGATCCCGGAGATGACAACATGGTTCGGATTGCCGGGCATATCTCTGAAGGTGCAATGGCATTTCTCAGAGCTGAATATAAAACACTTTCCATCTTTGTGATTCTTGTGGCAATACTGCTTTCATACCAGGGAGCCGTTACCGAAGGCTCATCCTACATGATTGCCGTTTCCTTTATTGTAGGTGCCATCTGTTCTGGCCTGGCCGGATTTATCGGAATGAAAGTAGCCACAAATGCTAACGTTCGAACAACAAACGCGGCGCGAACCAGCCTCGGTAAAGCCCTCGAGGTGGCCTTCTCTGGCGGTTCCGTGATGGGACTTGCGGTAGTAGGCCTTGGAGTGCTCGGGCTTAGCCTGCTCTTCATTCTTTTTGGCTGGCAGTTCGACCTCCACAACCAGGCAACACCCGCCGATACTCAAACCGTTCTTGCACTGGTGATTACTGTAATTACCGGATTTTCTTTTGGTGCTTCTTCAATTGCACTATTTGCACGTGTTGGCGGCGGAATCTATACAAAAGCAGCCGATGTGGGTGCCGACCTTGTGGGTAAAGTAGAAGCCGGAATTCCGGAAGATCACCCGCTGAACCCCGCAACCATCGCCGATAACGTAGGTGACAATGTGGGTGATGTTGCCGGTATGGGTGCCGACCTTTTCGAGTCTTTCGTTGGGTCTATTATTGGTGCTATGGTACTCGGCGCTGTTTTCTTTACACTTTTTGAAGCGGATGCCGGTGCTGCGATGGGTGGCATGAGTGGAGTGTATCTGCCGCTGCTGCTGGCCGCCACAGGAATTGTGACTTCCATAATCGGAACTCTGTTTGTGCGTGTTAAAGAGGAAGGGTCTGATCCTCATAAAGCACTTAACATCGGAGAATTCGGGTCGGCTATTCTGATGGCCGTTATTTTCTATTTTTTGATTACCTGGCTGCTGCCATCAAGCTGGAGTTATAATGATCCGCTCTATGGCCGTGTGTTTGAGTACACATCACTGGGAGTATACCTGGCGACCATCGTTGGGCTGTTTGCCGGACTGGGCATTGGTTTAATAACCGAATACTTTACCGGATTTGGTAAAAAACCGGTTATCGGAATTGCAGAGCAGTCGCTCACCGGACATGCCACAAACATTATTTCCGGGCTGGGTGTTGGGATGCTTTCAACAGCCTTCCCTATCCTGATTATTGCATTTGCAATTATGTTCTCATTCCATCTCGCGGGGCTGTACGGAATAGCTATCGCTGCCGTTGGAATGCTCTCAAATACCGGAATTCAGCTTGCCGTGGATGCTTACGGGCCTATTTCTGACAATGCCGGAGGTATAGCCGAAATGTCTGAGCTACCGCCTGAAGTTCGTGAAAGAACCGACAGGCTCGATGCCGTTGGTAACACAACAGCAGCTATCGGTAAAGGTTTTGCCATCGGTTCTGCCGCTCTTACAGCACTTGCCCTGTTCGGCGCGTATATGACCTCAGCCGGAATTACAACAATCGACATTTCCGAAGCCAATGTGATGGCAGGAATATTTGTGGGCGGAATGCTTGCGTTCGTATTCTCGGCACTTTCGATGAACGCTGTTGGCCGGGCTGCAAAGTCGATGATCGAAGAAGTTCGACGGCAGTTTGCTACCATTCCCCCGCTTAAGGCGGCTCTTGAAGTAATGAGAAAGAATGAAGGGACTCCGCAGAACGAGTGGAGTGACGATGACAAAAAAACATTCGATGCAGCTCATGGTACCGCCGAATACAGCAAGTGTGTTGAGATTTCCACAAAATCGGCACTTCGTGAAATGATCACACCCGGGCTGATGGCCGTTCTTGTTCCTGTTCTTGTCGGTTTTATCTTCGGCAAAGAAGCACTGGGCGGCCTGCTTGCAGGCGTAACGGTAGTAGGTGTGTTGATGGCCATTTTCCAGGCAAATGCCGGTGGTGCATGGGATAACGCCAAGAAAATGGTTGAGGCCGATATTGTGATTGACGGTAAAACCTATAGCAAAGGTTCCGATGCCCACAAAGCAACCGTAACCGGGGATACGGTGGGAGATCCGCTGAAGGATACTTCAGGCCCATCGCTTAATATTCTGCTGAAACTGATTGCCGTAATCGCACTTGTGATTGCCACTGCTCTGTAAAACAGAAATCAGTTGTAATTATTGAACCCCGGAGGGAATGTCTCATCCGGGGTTTTTTGTTTTACGACCATATAAAGAAAAAGCCACAATAATATCGGATACTTTTGGAATGGATATATTCAAACTCATTTTCGAACACGACCTTCGCCTCGATCAGCTTCGGGAACGCCAGCTCGATCGTTCAGAGCAGGAAGTAACCGGCAGTATCGAAGATTTTTTAAGGCCTGATCCAACCTATTCCAAATTCTATATCACGGGCACCGACATGAATGGCCCCTATTTTGGATTGAATGCACTTCAGAATTATGAACAAGTAATCAGCGCTTTGGAAACCGCCCTTGAAGATTTTCATGTTTTTGCCGGGAAAAAATTGGTTCAGTTTAATGAGGCCCTGAAGAATGCTGATTTCGGAGAAGCCCTGATTTTGTCAGTTAAAGAGGAAGTGAGCCGGGACAGCCAAAAACTGCGTATCGATGACGGAAGTAATATTGGGCATAAAAAGCCGGAACTTGC
>SL_3KL_010_SEDDRAFT_10001010_pt1 | contig 24934 bp, 17 predicted proteins | sample SodLakKL_010_SED_2_FD_10381 | JGI IMG/M metagenome (IMG submission 10381) | reverse complement strand
ACGGCGGGATCGAAGACTGAAAGCGAGTTCAACATGAGTGCGCTCAGTAAAAGCGCAGCCGCGACGATCCAGACCTTTATGGAATCCAACCGGAAACAAGATATCAAACAGGCCGCAGCGGCAACTTGGTCGCTTTCACTGAAGGGACTTGTGATTGCGGGCATCACCAGCGGTGGCATCGGTTTTGTTTTTTCTGTCGTCGGTTTCATCGTTTCACAGGCATTCATTTTCTTGCCGGAAGCTTGGCTCGATCGCTTCTATGATTCGGTGTTCGCGATGAGTTTCATTCTCGTAGTGCTGGTGATAACCATATTACTTCTGGTTTCCTGGATAATTTCCGTCATCCGTTATATCATCAGGTTCGCCTACTTCAAAGTCGTTAAAAACCAGGATGAGATCATCATCACCCGTGGGTTGATCGTCAAACGGGTCTTGCGGCTAAAAGAACACCGGATACAGGCCATGACCGTGGTACAAGGCTTGTTGCGTGAGCCCTTCGGTCTAGCGACATTAGAACTGGAAGTCGCAGGCGGTAGCGAATACGAGACCAACTACAAAGTCAGTCTCTGCCCGCTGATTGCGAAGCGCGACCTGCAAAGTTTCATCCAGCGGTTCTTGCCGGTCTATGCTGTCAACTTCAACCTCGAGCCGCTGCCGAAACGGGCACAGCGACGCTACCTGGTACGTTCGAGCTTACCGTATCTGCTTTTGATACCGGTGTTCATCTTTTGGCCCCGGACATTATGGGCGCTCTTGACACTGCCCATCATGTGGGTACTGGGATGTTTCAGATTCAAAAACGGTGGCATCGCTATGTATGATGGTATGCTTGTACTAAGAAGTAGAATGGTAGCCAAAACAACTGTCATTGCTTTAAGAGAGCACCTGCAGGATATTACCATCCAGCAAAATCCGTTCCAGCGTTTCAAGGATCTGATTACGATCACCTTCACAGTCATGAGCAGTCCCTCACACAGAACGTTTATCTTGAAGGATGTCGAAAGAAAGACCTACCAGAGATTGTATGACTGGTATCTGAAATGAATTTACGTTAAAATTGAATTAACTGAATAATTAAAAGGATGTGTTTACATGAATGAAATAAGAATCATGCTACAGGAATTTTTCTTGAATCTCAGATTGAACGCTACTGTTGCATCGCTGTTGACAACGCTTGTCGTTATCGTCGTTTGGGTTTTGATCGGCATGCTTCTCAGTCATTTGACAAAAAGGGCCATCCTGAGAAAATTCGCAAAGCAAAGCGCCAATCGCCGTGGCGATACCCTCGGCCATCTCACCGCTTCGACCGTCAAGGTTCTGATCTGGTTCATCGTTTTACTGCTTATCATCGGTGAACTGGGTTTCGACATTACCCCGATTCTTGCTACCGCAGGCATTTTAGGACTTGCAATCGGCTTTGGAGCCCAGAACCTTGTCCGCGATGTCATTTCCGGATTTTTCATCATCATGGACAACCGTTACAACCTCGGTGAGACCATTGAGGTGTCCGGTTTCAGAGGGACTGTCAAGGCGATGAATCTGCGTACCACCACGGTTGAGAACTTCATGGGTTCGCTCATGGTCCTCAACAATGGCAACATTTCACAAGTCATCAACTGGTCCAGAAGAGATACGGTGGCTCTGGTGGATTTCGGTGTCGATTATGCCACGGACTTGAACAAACTTGTTCAAATCATGCCTGAGTTCCTTCAATCGCTGCACGAGAACAACGAGGATATTATTGAAGAACCCAGTTTTCTGGGTGTCACCGAATTGGCTGATTCCAGCATCAATCTCCGTATCATGGCCAAAACGAAAAACGGAAAACATTGGGCTACAGAAAGAAATATCCGCCGCGAACTTGTGCTTTATCTAAACCGAAACGATATCACCATTCCTTTCCCGCAAATCGTGGTGCACAATCAGAAAGACGCGACTTAAGTCGCGTTTTTTGTTGATGATACTATATACAAATTACAACATTTTCGATAAAATGGTCTTAACGATAGGGAGGGGAAACAATGACGACAAAAATTGTTGCATTTAATGGAAGGAATGAAAATCTATTCGATCATCTCGATACGTTCGCAAAGTCCTCATCATCTTTATTCCTGGATTTTCTTTACGAACTGAATGTCAGATTGCCGAGAAAATTAAGAATCGAAGCATTGAGATTCGTCTTACGACCGACGATTGAAGGGGAAAAAGAGGCGTTGCTCGATAAACGCCAACGGGAAGAGAAATTGGGATTGATCGATTTCAACCGTTTTGAACGTATCAAATATTTCGATTATCTATCCGAGACACAACTTGAAAACGAATTATATGCCCTGAATGACAAAAACAAGAATTACCGGTACCTTAAAAAACTATGGGAAGTGTCTCTCAAACATCTGATTGACAAGGGTCATGGTTCTCAGGAGTTCGAATCGCTCATGATCAATGCGCACGAAAAATCGGGAACGGTACCGCCTGTTAAAACCTACAATCGCGATATTGATCCTTACTTCATAGACGAGAAGAACCATTTGGATGGGGTTGCCTTTGATGAGTTTAAACGGATTCTAGAACCCTCTTCAACTGTCAAGGAACTGACCGATATCGGTTTGAAGTATGAAATCACGATTCCGGCGACACTTAAAAAAGAGGACTTGAAAACGATGGTCATTGCGGCTCTGGACAGCCAGGGAAAGCTCGACAATAAACTTAAAGCTACAGTCGAAAAGGCCAAAATCAAGGATTTGGTGACAATCGCAGAGAAATATGGTCTGAATGTCACTAACTACATGACAAAGGAAAAAGCGATTGATTATCTCCTGGTTCGGGCCCAAACGCCAAGAAAAAACGAAAAAGAAACGAAAATATCGTTATCAAACGAAAGATTGGCCGATATCGATCATTTAAAGGCGACGCTGGGCGACATGCTTAAAAGAATCGACGCTTTGGAGACGCGCGTAGAAGCGCAGAACCGTACGCTGGAAGACTTGAGGGAACCCAGTTCGATTGTTGTGAATAGAAGCGGTGGCGTTTTGAAGCGACTGCTTATGGTCTTTAGCATTATTGGTGTTCTGTTAATCGGTGTATTGCTCCTGGGCTATTTCTTTGATGATAGGACGGCCTTTATCATCATCAACCGTCAACTCAACCGAATTCCACTTAAGGAATCCGGTCTTGTGGACTTGTTTCATCGGGTCATGGACTTTCTTTTGCGATAGATTCAATCTTTTATTAGATAATCGCGCATCACCCTTAACATATGATTTCATTATGCTATAATGGCTAATGGGTGAAGCATCATGACCGAAAAAGAACGTAGCGATATGCTATCGAACATGGACGTCAAGAAACTTGTCATCAAACTGTCAATTCCGGCCATTCTCGCAATGGCCTTTAATGCGTTATACAATCTCGTCGATACTTTCTTCGTCGCGCAAGGAGCATCGCAAAACGCCATCGGCGCCTTGTCGATCGCCTATCCGATTCAAATGATTGTTCTTGCCATCGGTATCATGGTGGGCATCGGTAGTTCATCGGTCTTCTCAAGAGCTTATGGCCGTGGTGATAAGGAAGCCATGCGTACCGCGGTGAACAACGCGATCATTTTCAACTTCACCATTGCCGTCATCATCTCCGTTGTCGGTTATATCTTCATCGATGAATTGTTGGTTCTGTTTGGTGCATCCGCATCGAACATCCATTATGCCAGAGATTATTTGACCGTTATTATTTTCGCATTGGTGCCGTTTTCGATGTCGATTGTTTTCAACAATCTGACCCGAGCCGAGGGCAGACCGAGAATCGCGATGACCTCCATGATCATCGGTGCGGGGATTAACATCGTCCTTGACCCGATTTTCATTTTTGATTGGGGTCTGGGCATGGGTGTCTCGGGTGCGGCGCTCGCAACCGGCATCGGTAAGACCGCTTCGTTCGTCTATGTTTTTGCAATGGCTCTAAGTCCGAAATCCGCTTTACGGATTCATCTTAAAACCATGCACAAAATCGATTTCAGGGTGATTTGGGAAATGATAACGGTGGGTCTGCCATCCTTCGTCCGCATTGCTTTAGGTGGCGTTTTGATCATCATTGTCAACAATCTGATCAACCGTCATGCGCCAGGCGATCCGGCCATGTATATTTCGATATACGGTGTAATCAACCGCCTGATTCGTTTTACACTGATGCCGGGCTTCGGACTGGTTCAAGGACTGGTACCGATTGTCGGTTTCAACTTCGGCGCCCAGTTTTTCAAACGCCTGCATCAGTCGATCGATTTTGTGATGAAGTTGCTATTCCTGTATTTTTTCGCGGTTTTCATTCTGGTGTTGCTTTTTGCCGAACCGTTGTTTTCCATATTTTCACCGGAAGGCGACATCCGTTTCATCAGCGAAGGGGCACAGGCCTTCAGGATTGTCGCGGCAGGATTCATGATGATCACGTTCCAGATTTTGCTTAGCAGCGTCTATCAGGCGATGGGCTTTCCTATCAGGGCATTCATCATCGCTTTATCCAGACGTTTCATTCTCTTTATACCTTTTGCGATTATTTTGAGTCATTATTTTGGCATCGTCGGTATCTGGTGGACCTTCTTCGTCGCCGACATCCTCGCAGGATCGCTCGCATTTTTGATGTATCGTTATGAGATGCGGACAATCGGTGAAAAATACGCATAGTTCCGGCACAACGGCTTGTGGCAGGGTGTGGTTTGATGCTGGTAAATCATCTGAAACATGATACGACACAGGCATGGATCACCAAAAACGCTCACTTCCTTCCACCATGCTCGTTTATTAAATAGGATTATGATATAATTATTTTGATGTTAAGGAGATAACCGAATGAAAATTCTCGTGGATGCGGATGCCACACCGGCGAAAGCCTTGATCGAACAAGTGGCGAGACGCCATGCCGTTCCTTTGGTATTTGTGGCAAACCATAACCATACATTGCATTCTGAGTATGCGCGGTTGGTTGTTGTCGATGCCGATAACGACGCCGCTGATTATCGGCTTGTGTCCATAGTAGCGTCTGGCGATATCGTCATTACGCAGGATTACGGTCTTGCAGCCTTAATGCTTGCCAAGGAAGCGAACGTCATTCATCCAAACGGCTGGACGTATACAAACGCCAACATTGAGGAAAAACTTGCCCAGCGGCATCAAGCTGCGAAAGAAAGAAGAAGAACCGGGCGCTTCAGCCATATCCGGCCCCGGAAAAACAAGGATGACCAGAAACTTATTGCGGTCTTGACTGCGTTGATACAAGATAAAAGGGGGAAACCAAGACATGATTGAATTTTTCACCTATCCGAACTGCAACACCTCGAGAAAAGCGAAGCGTTGGCTCGAATCACGCGGCATCCCGCATGAGGTGAGACACATCGTCGAAGAAACCCCTTCTTTCGAAGAAATCAAGCGTTTATGGCGTTTGTCGGAACAACCCTTGAAAAAGCTGTTCAACACCAGCGGAAAGCGTTATCGTGACTTGCGCTTGAAAGACCGGATTACCAACATGGACACGGATACACAAATCCGGTTGTTGAGTGAAAACGGCATGTTGCTGAAACGTCCGATTCTGGTAGATAACGAAACGGTTATCATCGGCTTTTCTGAAACAAAATACGCAATGCACTTCAAATAAAAAGAATGGCCGTGGCCATTCTTTGTTGCTTATTCGTGCAATGAGGTGTCAATGCCGTCCCAGGTTTCAAAGAAATCCGTTTCCTGGTAGGTAACCACCTGGGTCATGCCTGTTTCCAGTTCCGGAAGTTCGATTGTGAACTTCTCAAGGTCACCGGTATAGCGCCAAGACACATCGAATGTCAGACCATCGTCGTCGACGAACATATCTGCAAACGCTTCGAACTCGCCGCTATCCCTGTCATAACGCACATAGTATTCCTTGAAGGAAACGACGTCATCCGCCATATCTTCACTTGGAAAAGCGTTCAAGTTCTGCGTCAACATCTGTTCGATTGTCGGATAGTTGCCCCGCATCTCATCGCGGCTTGCTTGCCGGTATTCCTTGTTACCGCCTTGAGATGTATGATCTTCGAAGATATAAGCGGTATCACCTTCGATATACATGTAACTCACCATTCTGTCATCGAGCAAAAGATCGTGGACGCTGATGAAGATTTGACCATCATAACCGAAATAATACCGTTCGATCAAGTGGTGCGTCGTGGTGTCGCCACTTACACGTTTTAATTCATTGGTCATGGCCTTGTTCTCCCAGAACGTGACCGCCTCGAATAAATCCTCGGCCAGCACTTCGAATTCTTCTTCGTAATCCGTACCACCGCAAGCAGCCAGCATCAGGGCGCTTCCTGTGGCAAACAGCAGTAGCAATCGTCTAAATAACATCTTCATCACCTGTTCGTCATTTTTGCCTATGATATAGTTTAATGCTGCCTTTGTCAAGCACTGTCGTCAAATCACACAAAATTAAGATAAACTACAGTATCAGGGAGGTACAAATGCAAACATACATTGATATTTTACCCAAGGTCGAGCAAGCCTTGAAAGATAACAAACCTGTTGTCGCTTTGGAATCGACGATCATTTCCCATGGTATGCCGTGGCCCGAAAATTTCGCCATGGCGAAAAAAGTCGAGGCGATCATTGAAAAAGAAGGCGCAGTTCCAGCGACCATCGCCATTCTCGATGGACGGATAAAAGTCGGCTTGAACGCGGAGATGCTAAGGCGTCTGGCAAAAGATGAAGCCGTCATAAAAGCTTCTAAACGCGATATCGCCTACTTGCTTGCAAACAAGAAAAACGGTGCGACCACCGTCTCGGGAACAACATTGATTGCTGCGCTTGCCGGTATCAAAGTGTTTGCGACCGGTGGCATTGGCGGGGTGCACCGTGCAGCCGAAAAGACGTTCGATATCTCCCGGGATCTTCAGGAACTTGCCGTTTCTCAAATCGCGGTTGTCTGCGCCGGCGTCAAAAGCATTCTTGACATTCCAAAAACACTCGAATATCTTGAGACCAGCGGTGTGACAGTGCTGGGATATCAAACCGATACCATGCCGGAGTTTTATACATGCAGCGGTGAATTTCCCTTGGACTATCGCGTGGATACACCAGAAGAGCTTGCCGGCATTATGCATGCGACCTGGTCGCTTGGTCTTGAAACCGGCCTTGTCATCGCAAATCCGGTCCCAAAGAAGGCTTCGCTTGATAAAACCTATATAGACGACATCATCAAAAACGCCTTGAAAGCGGCAGACAAAGCAGGTATTACCGGAAAAGCCATCACCCCCTATCTTTTGGGTGAAATCAAACAGATGACAAAGGGTGCATCGCTCGAAGCGAATCTGGCATTGGTCTATAACAACGCCCTATTGGCTGCACACGTCGCAAAAGCCTATGCAAAAAACAATCTTTGATTTTTCTGAAAACGTTCTCTTCGAGGACGTTTTTGTTAAATTGGCGTGAACATTGTGATAAATTATGCTAAACTTTAACTGTGTGAAAACTTAAGAGGTGATGTTCTTGATGTTGGTAAATGCACCCATTGATTGGACACAGACGATCTTCATGGTCATCGGCGGGTTGGGATTGTTCCTTTACGGGATTCACCTGACCGGCGAATCGTTGAAACTTCTAGCAGGGACCAAACTTAAGCGTTTAATCGAGAAAACCACGAACACACCCCTGAAAGGTGTTTTCATGGGTATTTTAGTCACCGTTTTGTTGCAAACGAGTTCAGGGACCACCGCTTTGACCATCTCCTTGGTCAGAGCCGGTTTGATGACTTTGCCACAAGCCGCCGGCATCATCATCGGTGCCAACATCGGAACAACTGTCACGAGTTTTTTGATTGGTCTTAATATTTCTGCCATCGCTTTACCCATGATCGGGGTCGGGAGCATGATGGCGTTTTTCTTGTCTTATAAACGCTGGAAACGAGCAGGGAGCGCCTTGCTTGGTTTCGGACTTATTTTCTTCGGTCTTTCCACCATGAGCGGTGCTTTGAAGGTTTTCACAGAACTACCGGCTTTCGAACAGATGTTCGTCCGTTTCGAAGACGCTCCGCTCTACGGTCTACTTGCGGGGGCGGTACTGACATTCATGGTCCAATCCTCAACCGCAACCATCGGTATCCTGCAGGATCTCTATGAGACCGGTGCCATTCCTTTGATCAGCGCGATTGCGATTGTACTCGGAAGTAACGTCGGAACCACGATTACAGCCTTTATCGCCGCCATCGGAGGCTCGGTGGCCGCGAAACGTACCGCTGTGATTCATATTGTCTTCAACCTCATCGGCTCGTTGCTGTTTTTATTGCTGATTGTCCCTTACGCGTATTTCATCAATATCCTCCAGGACGTTTTCCTGAGCGGTGAACCCCGGGCGATGACTTTGTCGCTTGCGCATATATTCTTCAACGTCTTCAACACCATCGTCATGTTCTTCTTCATCAATCAACTGGTCGGTTTGTCGAAGAAAATCATTCCCGGCGAAGATACGGACGATTTGACAAATGTCGATACCTTGCAGGAGCGTCTGATAAAAGACTCGCCGCCCTTGGCGCTTGAAAGCGCGAAGAAGATCATTCTTTCCATGGGTGATCTGGTCAAGAACATGTTTGCGCTCAGTGTATCCTATTCGTTTAAAGCCGACAAGAAGGCCCTTGAAAAAGGACGAACACTGGAAGAACTGGTCGATACCCTCGATCAAAAAACACATGACTATCTCGTGAAAATATCACAGGATGACTTAAACGCACAACTGGCGCATCTTCAGGCATCCTACGTCGATGCCATTCGTGACCTCGAACGCATCGCCGACCACTGTCAAAACCTTTTCGACTTTTTTGAGCACCGCCATGAAAACCGGGATATCCTCTCTGAAGGCGGCAAACGCGATCTGCAGGATCTGTATGCCGTAACCAACGACATCATCGCCATTACCTTGGCGGCTTTTAAAGAAGAAGACCGCAACAAAGCGGAAAAAGTATTGGATTTGGAAGACGGGATCGACGAACTTGTCCGTGCCAAAAGAAGGCAGTATATCAAAAGAGTGAATGAAAACGGCAAAGCCACTGATGACACGCTTTTTGTGGATATTTTGTCCAATATCGAGCGGATCGGTGATCATTGCGAGAACATTGCCCTCAATATCCTTTATGATGAGTATTATCATGATTGATTTTTTATTGCGTGCAAGCATGCTTTATACTATAATATAGGTGTGATACGAGCTTATCACGCCTTTTTATCCACCAGGTATATTTTCATTAGACCAATAGTTGATGCTTTGCATTGACTATTTTTTAAAAAATTTAGTATTATTCACAGGAATTACATAATAAAGCGCTATAATTAAGTTAATATCCTTTTAAATTCAAAGCACTATATACTATTACAGTTGGGGGTCTTTTTATGGGTGGTATGGATTTCGCCTTGTACTTGAATATCTTCTTCGCTGCGTTGATAGGCTTGGGCATGTTAGTCGGTTTGCTGCGTGGCATGAAAAAAAGTCTTTATGCGTTGGTTGTCAAACTGATGTTCTATATCTTCTTTTTCGCCACACTCGGTGTGATGGTCGGTATCATATGGACCGCACCGATGCCTTTTTTGGGTGGTGTTTTAGCTGGGGTTGATCCGGCTTTATCCCAAGTCGGTTCACTATCAGAGGCACTGCCTATTTTGATTGAGAGCATGCTCGGTGATAATCTGGAAGCGAGTCTTACGAATCAGGAATTTCTGGATTTCGCTGCCGCTTTGGGCATGTTCGTGGTGAAACTCGTCTATACGCTTTTATATTTCACGGTGTTCAAACTGGTTTGGTCTTTCATCTTTTTCATTGTTCGTATCATTTTCTTCCGTGATAAGAAAGATGCGAAATTCAAAGGTAAAAAACGTCTTGTCGGCGCTGGTATCGGTGGTTTAAGCGGTGCGTTGAGCATCTATGTCTTCTTGATTCTGTTCGGTGGCATCATGAACATCACCGAAAGTTTCTTGGCTGTTCTGGATACCGGTAGTGACGCCGAAGAACTTTCCTATGAACAAAGTAGCCCGCTGAACAACGGCGGGTTTGATGTTCCTGCCGAACTGGAAGACGATTTGGCGATGTTGCAGGACGCCGTCTCGGCTTACAACAGCAATCCTATCGTCGCTTTTATGCAACGTTTGAAAGTGGAAGATGAGGATACCGGACGCGAAACCGAACTGACGATGGTTTTGTTCGATTCGGTCTTCTCCATCGATTATCGTGACACGAAAATCGCCCTTAGAAACGAAATTGCGATTTTCAGTGAGATCATCGGGATTGCTGTGGGCAGTGAATACATCAACTCCGGTGAAGTCAGTGATTTAAAAGGCACCGAGGTCCGCGATGTCTTCAACGCGCTATCGGCCAGCGACTTGTTCGCTGTCATTATTCCGTTGGCTATTGAAGTCGGTACCGACTATCTCGATACGGAAATTTCCATTGATCGCGATGAGCTTTATGCCATTGATTGGAATCACGAAATCGCCCAACTCGGTGAAATCGCGGCGACGGCCTTTGATATCTTGGAAGCGGCCGGGGTTTTCGATGAGCAATCCGAATATGAAACACACGTGTTCGATGGCGACGATTTCAGAACACTATTCAACAATATCAGCGATTCCAATTTGATTACACTGACCGCTTACACGGCCATGGAGCCGTTGATCGATAATATGTCTGAAGACATGAGTGCCGTGCTTGCACTGCCTGAAGATATTGTATGGGAAAACGAGTTCAGGGCATTCGGCGAGATCATCGGTTCGATTCTGGATACCGAGATTACGGTTGGTGAATTACGCGAACAGGACTACAATGTCATCATGACGAAATTTTCAACGATGCGCTTTGAAGTCTTGCTTGAATCAAAAATCGTCTCACAAGCGATGATCAACGTCATGAGCGGGGCTATGGATGTCGAAGGCTTCGATGACATTCTCGTACCCGATGATGTTGTCTGGCTTGATGATTTCGCTTATGATGCTGAAAATATTCCCCAGGAAGACAAAGGGGAACTGAGAAAAATACTGGAAGCCTTGAATGCCATTGCCGATAAAGCAAACGACATCGATCTCGATGATATCGACATCAACCTTCTGATTACCGAGTTCGATGGCGCTTTGGTCGAGACCGTTCTCGAATCCCGTGTGCTTGCATCCACGTTAGGAGCATTCGTCTATGAAATGAGCCAGGATCAAGATGTTCTGGCCATTCCGCAAAGTGTTCTGGAAACGGTCATGGTCAAGGAAACCGATAGGACCATCGTCATGAAATCAGAAATCATCACCATGGTAGAAACGATTCAGCTTTTGAACATAACCGATTTCGAAAACGGCTTTAGTGCATCGATTCTCGATGGTTTGGCCGATGAGGATATCGATAAGCTTTTCGATTCGAAAATCATCCATGCAACGATCTCAAAATTGCTATTGGACATGCTCGGTGAGGATGCGTTCCTTGTCGTTCCCTATTTTGATGAAACGGGCGATGACGGGTCAAGCGAATCCCGTATCCGTTATTTCGACCAGGATGATCAGCTGGAATATATTTCCGTTAGCGAACTATCCAGTGTCCTCCGCGGTTTCTTGGCTTTGGATATTACCGATGATTTCGATAACCTGGAAAACATCGATCTGAATTTGATCAACGAAAACATCGACACGCTTCTGGATTCGGCGATTCTTCACGCGACCGTCTCCAAACAGCTCTTCGATCTCGGTGATGATTTCATCGTCATCCCCTTTTATGCGGAAGACGATGTTGAAATGATTCGCATCACGGTCGGCGAAAACGATGAGGAAACCGTCTATGTCTCCAAGAGTGAACTCAAAAACACTTTGAATGCACTGGAAGCGCTCGATGTATTGGACATCGACGATTTTGAAGGTGGTTTCAGTCTGGAAGCCTTGGAAGACCCCGATAAGCGAGCCGCTGTACTAGCATCCAGCATTCTGCAGGCGACGGTATCGAAGACGCTGATAGAGATGAGCGACGTTGATGGCATCATTGCCGTGCCGCATTATGAAAACGACCCGACAGAAGAAACGCTTGTCAGACGCACGGTCGGCGAAAACGATGAAGCAACCGAATACATCCTAAAAGATGAACTCGACAAACTGTTCGACGCGCTGGTCATCCTGGGTTTGACAGAAGACATCGACAATTTCGATGGTTCTTTGGATCTGAGCGTACTTGAAGACACGACAAAACGCGCAGACATTCTGGCATCATTCATTATGCAAGCCACCTTAAGCAAACAACTGATTGAAATGGCCGACGACAATGACGTTCTGGTCGTGCCGCATTATAAAGACGATCAAGTTACGTTGACACCGCTGCGTCTAACAATCGGTAGCGGCGATAAGGAAAGCAGCTATATCGACCGTACTGAAATCGACGACATGGTCAACGCACTGGTTGTGCTCGGTTTGACCGAGAACATCGATGCGTTCGATGGGGCGGTCAACTTGGATGCCTTGGAAGATGACACGCAACGCGGTGAAGTCCTTGCTTCTCACATCATGCGCGCCACCATCACCAAACAACTTTTGGACATGCAGGAGGATAACGATGTGCTGGTCGTGCCTTATCTCAAGGACAATCCGGATGAGGACGAATACATCCGCATCGAAGTGACAGACGGTACGCACGCGACAACATATATCATTTTGGAGGAACTTGACGCTTTGATCAACGCTTTGGTTATACTGGGACTTACCGATAACCTCGACGCATTCGATGGCGGCGTCAACCTGGATGCGCTTGGCGATGAAACCAACCGTCAGGAAGTCCTTGCTTCAAGCATCATGCAAGCTACGATCACCAAGCAACTCCTGAACATGGAAATAGATGAGGATGATCCGCTGGATACCGGCGTCATCAAGGTACCGTATCTGAAGGACAATCCGGATGAAGACGACTATATCCGCCGAACAATCGGTTCTGGCGGCGAAGCGACGGAGTACATCATCTTCGATGAACTCGACGCCCTGATTCACGGTTTGTTCATTCTCGGCCTGGCCGATGATCTTGAAAACTTCGACGGCGGCATCGACCTGGCGGCTATGGAAATAGCGGCCAACCGTAGCGTGGTCCTTTCTTCAAGCATCATGCAGGCGACCATCACCAAGCAACTTTTGGATATGCAAGAAGACAATGACATTCTCGTCGTACCGTATCAGGAAAACAACACCGGTGAAGATGTTCTGGTTCGTAGAACCATCGGTAGTGGTGCTGAGGAAACCGAATATGTCACCGCTGATGAGCTCGATCGCTTGCTTGTTGCTCTTGTCGCCCTTGAACTGACCGAAAACCTCGATACCTTCGACGGTGGGGTCGATTTGAGTATTCTTTCCGATGATTTAAAACGGGCCGACGTATTGGCCTCGCACATCATGCAAGCCACGATCAGCCAGCAACTCTTCGATCTCGAAACAGATCAGGATGTCTTGGTCGTACCATATCATAAAGATGACGTGGGTGAAACGGTCATCCGCTATACCTTGGAAACGAGTGGTCTTGAAAGTCATTATGTGAATGAAGATGAACTCGATAAATTCATCACCGGCCTGGTCTTGCTGGGCTTGGCAGACAACATCGATCAATACGGTGGCGACATCGACCTCGACGTCTTGAAAGACGAAACCAACCGAGCCGATATTCTCGCATCCAGCATCCTTCAAGCTACCTTCAGCAAACAAATCATCGACAACAGCGATAAACCTGAAAACCCATTACTGGTCCCGATCCTCGCAGCTGACGATGCGACACTTGTTCGCCGTACGGTGGGCAGTGGTGCAGAAACCACGGAGTACATTACGCGAGATGAACTCGACGCCTTGATCGATGCCATGGACATTCTCGGCATCAGCGAAAACATCGAGAACTTCGACGGCAATGTCAATCTTATCGTCCTGCAAGACGATACCAATCGGGCGAATGTCCTCAGTTCCAGCATCATTCAAGCCACCATCAGCGAGCAGGTCATCGAGATGGATGAAGATCCGCTTCAAGGAACTGTCAAGGTACCATTCAGAGACCAAGACGATACCCTGTTCATCCGTTTTACCACCGGTGATGGAACCGACTACATCGACGCTGATGAACTCGATGCGCTTATTAACGCTGTAATACTCTTAAGCGTGGATGAGACCGCTGTGACCTTCTATATCGATGATTTCGACGGTTCTGTCAAACTGGAAGTCCTGGAAGACGCCACCAAGCGCCTGGAAGTTCTATCATCCAGTGTCATCCAGGCCACCATCAGTGACCAGATGTTCGATCTCGAGACCGGTGGAACCATTGTCATACCGGATAGCGACAGCGATGATACCCGCAACATCGCCATCACCATCACCAGTGGTGTGGATGACGAATCACATTATATCCGCAGGGTCGAGCTCGACTATTTCATCGATGCCTTGTTGATCCTTGGCCTCGACGATGTTCAAAATTACGATGGTAGTTTCGAGATGGCCTTGTTGGAAACCGAAGCGAACCAGGACGACTTGTTGCTGTCAGCCATCATGCATGCGACCATCAGTAAATCGATCGACGATCTGGATGATAGCGTCCTTCTGATGCCGGATGCCACCAAAGACACAGTCAATGCCCATATGTTCGTGACGAAGACGGAAATCAAATCATTGATCGATGCGTTTGTCATCATGGGCTTTGCCGATGTGGATAGCGCCACTACCATCGATCCGACGCTCTTTGAAGAAGAAGACGTCGACACCTTGCTTGCAAGTCAGGCGATCCAAGCGACCATCAGTGACCTTCTGCTGTCACATGCACAAAATGAACTCGACACCAGTGACCTTAACAAACTGATTGTCCCCTCAGCTTTACGTGAATCTGTGATGATTGGTGGACTTAGCGAAGAGCAAATCGAGAAAGTTGAATTATCCGCCTTGCTCAAAGGCTTGCTCCTGCTCGATGTTGCTGACTTTGAAGGCAACATGGACGCTTCGGTAATCACCAACCTGGTCGATCCGAATGATGAAGATGATGAAAATCTCAACACCTTACTCGCCAGCGACTCGATCTATGTCACAATCGACAACATGATGGAACAAAACGCCTACATCAGTGCCAACACGCCCGACCTCGCCATTGAAGGTACTGTTCACGGCATTACCGATGTCAGAACCCGCGAAGAGATCAAAGCCTTCCTTAAAGCCGCAGACACCCTCGGTCAGGACTTCGCGTCCGTCTCCATCAATCTATCGACCCTGAATACGCTTAATGAAAATGAACAAGACACCATTCTATCTACCATGATCGTTAGAAACGCCTTGACCGATGAAATCGAGGCGGAAATCCAAACACAAACCGGTACGTCGCCGGGCGATCCTGGTTATCCGATTGATGAAAGCTATTATGAAGAAAACGATTATGACAACTTCCTTACCAAGGCAGGTATCGAGTACTACCTTGATAACATCGCTTCTTAATGGTGCTTAACCTCCTGAGGCGTCATGTGGCGCCTCAAGGGGGATTTATGACATAAAATCGATTTAAAAATCCCGAAAGGAGTGTTTCTATGAAAAAATTGCTAACGCTTCTCAGCATGTCCTTGCTTGTTTTTACACTGGCCGCATGTACCACACCACCACCGACCAACGGTGATAACGGTGACAACGGAGATGCTGACACCGTGACTATCACCACCGCCAGCGACCCTACCGGACTTACCATCACGGTTTCACCGGAATCTACCGTCGCGCTGGATACCGAAGTAACAGTACAAGCACCAGAACTTGCCGGTCATGCCTTCTTGCACTGGCTGGACGCAGATGACACCATCATCTCGACGGACAACCCCTACACCTTCATCGCTACAGAGGATTTGTCATTGACCGCCGTATATGAGGCAACCGATACCCCGGAACAGGCAGCCATAAACGTCATGAACTTGTTTTCCGCAGATTTGACGCATATGGAAGCCTTGCTGGAAGAAATGGCCGCTAGTGAGACCCAGACGTTGAACATGCGCCTGGACGTCACGGAATCGGACTATGACAACCCGGAACTATCCCATGACTATCACATTGACATCACGCAAAGAATTTTGACTGTCGGCACGACCATCACCACCGAAACGCTCATCGATCTGAATACACCTGATGAGACGATTGCTTTCCATTTTATTGTTCATGAAACCGAAAACTTCATCGAACTTTATTTCGATGCATCCCGGTTACTCGATGAAATCGAAAACGAAGTGGCTGAACTTGAAGTCAGAAATGCGTTCGCCATCGAGAATGACATCCTGTATCTGGCCATCGCAAAAGACCTGATCGACGAACTTGACACCGAACTCGAAAACCTCTTTGGTCTTCTAATCGAAGAGATGGCCAGTGAAATGGTCGGGGAGATTGATTTGGATGCTTTCGACCTCAATCAGTTTCTTACCGATCTCGAACGGTTTGAAAAGTATTTTACCCTAGACTACTTAAACGCACATGAGCACATGGTTGTTACCGCCGCCATCGTGGATGATACGAAGATCAGCACCGATATTCAACTTACCGGCGATATGCTGGTTGCCTTGCTAGAGGATCTGCTTGAAGATATTCACGGCTTGATGGCACCGTTTGATGAAACCGGTGAGCTGCCACCGCTGGAAACCATTCGCGAGATGCCTGAATACATTGAAGCCATGAATATGATCGCTGAGATCGATCCTTTGGTCATAACCACAATCTACGAACCCTATTACAACGACAAGATGACAATGGTTGTTGATATTCTCGGCTTTTTGAGCCAGTTTGAAGATGAACATGTTACATTCGACCCTGTGCAAAACATGGTTCTGAGTATCACCATGGAGACCACAGCGACGATTCTTGTTCCGGATGATGCCAAAGACATCTATGAAATTGCAGAAGAAGTCATCAAAATTGCTTTGGTGTTGCACGCGCACGACCTGACAAGAAATTTAATGGAATGGCGCACCGATATCGCAGCCGGTAGCTATACCATTGATCAGCTGATCGCTGAAGGCGTCTATTATGACATGCCATTCATCAATACGACACTAAGTACTGTGGAAATCATCGAAAACGGCGAACGGGAAGTATGGGTGGATCTCTACTACCTGCATAACGACCAGCCTGTCTACAAGGCACCGATTGAACATGAAACCCTCGAATACTACATATACATGGACGGCCCGATAGTTCGCACCGATGTTCTGGAAATCATTGAACGCATAGACGATGAGAATTTCAATGTCTATCTGGCAGTTATGGATTTACTGGATCGTTTCCTCGATATGTTCGCCCAAGCCGAATAAAATTTGAAAGTCCGCCGGAATCTTTTTTCCGGCGGACTTTTTTCATGCTATAATGACCTAAAAAGAGGGGATGTGATTCGATGCGTTTGTTTATCGCCGCCTATTTCGATGCAGCAACCGAAGAAAAGCTGCATGAAATACAGGAGGGTTTATCGAAAAAGGTTCAAGGAAGACCGACGCCACATGACCAGATTCATATTACCTTGCGCTTTTTGGGTAACGTCGACGCAAACAAAATAGATACCATTGAAGGCATTATAGCAAATCTGGCTTTACCCGACGCCACTATCATTTTTGATGGTCTTCATCAAGTCAATCGCCGGTTCGGAAACATGATATGGGCAAATGTGCGTGTAGATGAAACGGTGCATGATTACCTCAAGCAACTCAATCAATCTTTGTCCGACAAGAACATTATCGAAGATAAACAAGGGTTCAGACCCCACGTCACCCTGATGCGCAAAGTCGTAACGACAACGCTGCCTGAGATTTACACTCTGCCATTCGAAGGTGAAATCGACACGATTCGTTTGATGCGTTCGACGTTGTCTGAGACGGGTGCGATTCACGAGACAATGCTCTCTATGCCGATAAAGAAGACAGGAGGTTCCACATGAAAAGATTGAAAGGGTACCTGGCGATAACCGGCATCTACCTGTTGGCATTTTTGGCTGGTGCCTTGACCTACCATACTTTCACTGGCCTGGATTTGTTCGTTCGATTGTTGTTCGGCACCGTTGTGGCCACGCTTGTCATCTATACTTTTTCTGTGCTATTCAAGAACAGTTCGATTTATGATCCCTATTGGAGTATCCAACCGCTTGTCATCTTGCCGGTAGCGACCCAGCATTACAGCTCGGCCACAGTGTTGATGCTTATCATCGTCTATCTTTGGGGCATACGGTTGACGGTGAACTGGGCATATACGTTCAAAGGCTTCGATCATGAGGATTGGCGCTATAAGCACTACCGCAGGAAACATCCGCGACTTTGGCCCCTCACCAATCTCTTCGGCATCCAGCTCATGCCGACTTTGATGGTATATATCGCCATGATTCCAGCCCTTTTGTTCGTACAAGCCGGTGCGTCGCTATCCATCCTGATTGTTTGTGCGGCCCTGACGGGATTGATTGCCATCGGTGTGCAGCTGGTCGCCGATATCCAGATGCATCGCTTCCGCAGGCACAAGCAAGGCAATCAGGTCATGGATCGCGGCTTATGGTCCTTATCGAGGCATCCCAATTATTTCGGAGAGATTCTGTTTTGGTTCAGTCTGTTTTTCATGTACCTCTCCCTTGATTTCCGACATCTTTGGAGCATCCTGTTTCCGTCGGTGATGGTCATTCTCTTTACAACCGTAAGCATTCCTTTGATGGAGAAAAGACAACTTGAAAACAAACCGGACTATCGAAGCTACGCCGAAACGACGAATGTGCTGCTACCATTGCCGGTTTCGTTTTCTAGCGCAAAAGAAAAACGCCAAATCGGTTCATGATTTGGCGTTTTCGATAAAGGTTTCGATTAGATTGGTAACTTTGCGGATGTAGCCGACAAACGGCACGTACCCGGCACCATTGATGATGTGTGTCGTTGGCTTTTTCGCCATGACACGTTCGTTGAATTTGGCGATGCCGACCGGCATGACCGCATCCTTGTCGCCGTGGATGATGATGCTTTCTTGTTTGAATTTACGGGTTTCATTGCTGCCGTCGACCAAACCGTTGTCGTCACTATAGATGTTGAACCGGGATATCGCAAGGTTGAAATCCGGGAGGTTTCTTTGATTCAAAACCGCTTCAATGTTTCGTTCGATTTCATTGTCCAACGGTTTATCGATGTTGAAGAATAATTTGTTGAGCATCTGTCTTATGATCCAGCGCTGATTATTTTCCTTGTAGGATTCCATCGGGGCGACATGCACCTTCATGCCTTCCAGTGATCTGATCGGTGTTTTCGATTTGATCAGATTGAAGAAGATGCGTTTTCGAATCGGATGGCCGGCCACGGAGCACGATGCGAGCATCACAAAACGTTCCACCAGACCTGGTTCATCGAGAGCAAGCCGCATGACTACAGCGTTGCCGGCCCCATGTCCGATGAGGATCGCTTGCTTGTGTCCTTGTGACTCCAGTAATTGTTTAACGTCACTGGCGTATGTCTTGATATCGGTAGCCACGGTTTCATAACTGGATTGACCGAATCCGCGTAAATCGGGAGCGATGACGGGGTTGTCAATGTTCATGTTACGGATCAAGTCGATGAAGATCGCGCTTGATGACATGTTCCCGTGTATGAAAACAAGCGGTATCCCTTTTCCGGATCGACTATGAACATGCAGTTTTTCTCCGTTTGCAATCTTTGTGTGACTGATTTGTAAATCTGCCATGACCATCACCTCGTATTTTCTATTCATATTATAGTATGTTTCATTTTAACAAACAAACAATTATTCAATTCGATATTTCAAAACCGTTGTTTTCGTTTATAATAAAGCTTGATAGGTGGAGGTGGATCCATGTTCAAAAAAATTAGCAAGAAACTTTCCAACATGCGCAACGCTCTCAGTGTGAAGACGTATAAGACACCGAGACTGTTTGTCATCCTGATGATGGTGGGTATCAATGTGGTCATTTTACTGATTGCAGCATTGATCGTCCTGATCATCGATGATACCTACACCAATTTCATCGATGCGTTCGCCCTTGGCAGTGTTACCTGGATGCTTGCACCCAACGCCATATTGGACATCGAAAATCCCCAGACGCTGTTTTTAGCGGTTTTGGTCCTCATTGTCGGTCTGGTCCTGTTTTCAGGGACCATCATCGCTTTGACCACGAACACCATCAGGGACTATTTTGACAAAAAGAAGACATCCTCGGGGAAAATCTATATCGAAAAGCATGTCATCATCCTGAACTGGAACAACAAGGTACCGGAACTCATCGCCGATCTCGTACATGTGAAAAGCCGCAAAGTGACTGTCTTGTTGCTGGCCGACATCGATAAGAACTTTGCCGAACGCCGCATCAAGAATGCCTTGATAAAAAAACAGGGTAAAGCAGCTTCGTTGAGCAACTTGAACGTTCTGGTCAAGTCCGCCGATCCCTTGAACCAAACCGAACTGCAAGACGCCTCTATTGAAAAATGCGACAACATCATCATCATGAATCCCGAAAAGACGCTGAATGAGAAAATGGCCATCAATCAAAGCGATCTTTTCGTTATCAAGATCATTCTCAGCCTCGGCCACTTGGATCTTCGGGACGACATTCCGATTGTCGCCGAGGTCAAAGCCCTGGATACCAAAGAGAAGATTAGGACCCTGAACCATGAAGTGACCTCTTTATCGAACTATCGGCTCCTGCCGATTTGTTTTGACAGGCGGCTGGGTCAGATCATGGCCCAGACCATCATCCAAAAACATATGGAGGACATCTATCTTTCACTTTTTTCTTTCGAAGGTTCGGAGATCTATGTCCTGGAAAACACCACCATGGAGACATGCCTGAACCAACATACACATGCGATTCCGATAGAAGAGGAGAAAGACTATTTGTATGTGTTGGCTCCGGATAATCTCGCCAAGGAACATAAAACGAGCGCACCCTTCATCAAGGAAGAAAAACTCGAGGTGAACCCTTTAGATGAACAAGTCGATCGTAGTGTCTATATCGTCGGTACCAACAACAAACGACAGTTCATCGAAGAAACCTTCAAAGCATATGAAACATTATACCACAGTAAGTTCAAGGCACACATGGTCAACGACGATGACATCGAAATCCTGGTGGAGAACCTGAATGCCACCGATGAAGCGGCAACCATCCTCTTACTTTCAGACGAAGCACAACCCAACGATGCCATGGATGCCAACGTGTTGAATAACCTGCTTTATCTCAAGCGCTTTTTGAGTCGTAAGGGCATCAACATCATCGTCGAGTTGCTTGATCCGAAAAACGATCCTCTCATCAAGGATTTCAAAATCGAAAACACCATCATCAGCAATAAGATCATCTCCCTCCTGTTGTCGAAACTGGCATTGTTCCCTCGTACCGAGAAATTTTATGACGACCTGTTGACCATCATGCCACATGAAGACGGCAAAGACGCACAGGCGATTTCCGTCAAACAAGTCACGGCCGTATTCAAAGAAGGACCGCCGCAAACCTTTGCGAATGTCAAATCGCTGGTTGCGTCCTTATACCATGCCTATGACAAGAAAGTCATCCCCATCGGCATCATCAGAAATGATAAGGTCCAAATATTCACCGGTGAGCTCCACAAAACGCTCTTTACATTGAATCCTGATGATTATCTGATTTTCATGAAATTATAGAAAACCACTAGTTCCCCCTTTCAATCCCGGCCATTGTTTGGTACAATTTCCTAAGAGCAGAGGTGAGCATATGTTAGTGATGATCGGCGCCAGCGCCAGTGGGAAGACGGAAATCGCAAAAAAATTGATCGACCAGCACGGTTTTCATAAGATGATAACCTACACAACAAGACCCCCCCGTCCGATGGAGCATGACGGCATTGATTATCATTTTCTCACACAAAAGGCTTTCTTGAAAAAAGAAGCAGCCGGTGATTTCATCGAAACCGTCACCTACAATCATCATCTTTATGGGACGGCCTTCAAAGACACCAGTCCCGATAAGGTGTTGATCGTCGATCCAAGCGGTGCGAACGTCCTCTATGAAAAACTGAACGGTGCGGTCGTCCTTTTCTTCATCGAGTCACCCGAAAACCTGAGAAGATTGAGAATGAGCGCCCGCGGCGATCAACCTGCCGACATCGAAAACCGTATCCAAAAGGACGCGATTCGCTTCAAAAAAGAAAACATGAAGCATATCGACTACATCATCAACAATGAAACCGCAAGCCTCGATAAACTCACAAAAACCATCCTGTCGCTATATCGGCGACATTTACAGACATCATAACCGGTCTTTTACTGTCCGGTTATTTTTATGCAGTCAAATGACTTGTTTATGTTTTGAGATAACTTTATAATAAAAATATATGATAAAGAGGTGCTTTATGTCCACAACAATCATCAACCATCCGCTTATCAAGAACAAATTGACCATTGTCCGCAACAAGAACACCGATTCAAAGCTTTTTCGGGAGACCATCAACGAGATTGCCGGCTTGATGTGCTATGAAGCCACCAAAGACCTGAAGACAACGACTGTCGATCTGGAAACGCCACTGGCGAAGACTACCGGCGAGGCGCTAGCCACAGATATCGTCATCGTCCCGATTCTCAGAGCTGGTCTCGGTATGACCGATGCGATCCATATGCTGATCCCGCACGCGAAGATCGGTCATATCGGTCTTTATCGCGATGAAACCACATTCGAACCGGCAAAGTACTATACAAAACTACCTGTGGTAAAAGATGCGACGGTCATCCTGCTCGATCCCATGTTGGCCACAGGCGGTAGTGTTAAAGCCTCCTACGATATCTTGAAAGACGCCGGTGCCACCGATATCCGTTTTCTGGGCATTGTCGGCAGTCCCGACGGTGTGACATACATCGAAGCGGTCTGTCCGGATATGCCCATCTATTTGGCCGCAGTCGATGAAAAGCTCAATGACAATAAGTATATTGTCCCCGGACTCGGGGATGCCGGAGACCGTTTATTTGGCACAAAATAGGAGGTCCTATGGATAAAAAACTCGTAGTAAGCCCCAAAACGATGTTATCGGCGGATCAAGCGACCATGAAATCCGAAGGTATCAGTGAAACCGACCTGATTGCACGGGTTACTGCAAACCTGTACGACGCCATGGCCGGGGCCGGTTGTTTTGATGGTGTCCAAGCCATCACCGTCATTGCCGGACCCGGCAACAACGGTGCCGATGCTGTTGCCTTAGCCATGCGGATGATGGATGCGGGAAACATTGTCACCACCTATGTACTCGGTGAAGCAAACAAGTATGCACCGGCTCTCAAACAGTATTGCCGTGATCACGGTAAAACCAATCAGGTTCTTGGTGCGGCTGCGCTGGAAGAACTAAAAGCGACACTGGCAGTATCCGACCTCATCATCGACGGCATGTTCGGCATCAATCTGGATAGAGCCCTGCAAGGTGTCTTTTTGGATGTTGCCAACTTGATCAATCATGCCAATGCTCAAGTGCTATCGATCGACATCCCCAGTGGCATGGACGCGCGTAACGGTCAAGCATTCAAAGGGACCATCATCGCCGATCATACCTTCATTGTCCTCCCGCTTAAAACCGGCAACCTCATGCAGGATGCGGCCGACCATCATGGTACGATGCACTTTGTGGAAGTCGGAATCACACCACACGCCGCATCGGACCAGGTTCTCATCGATCACAGTAGCCTCGCGAACATCATGTCCCCACGCAAAAAAAATACGCATAAATATGCCTACGGTAACGTGTTGATTGTCGGTGGCCATCGCCAGATGGAAGGCGCGCCTGTTTTGAGCGCACATGCCGCCTATAAAAGCGGATGTGGCCTTGTCAAGATTCTTTTTGATGCGACGGCCGATGCGACCCATCACTGTAGTCCCGAAGTGCAAAAATCGCGGCTCCGTGATCCCAAGGACGTCTTGGATGATCTCGAAAAAGTTGATGCGATCCTCTTCGGTGTCGGCTTGGGTCGCGATAATCCGGATTATACCAGTGTGCTTGAAGCGCTGATTCAGATGAATCGACCGCTTATTGTCGATGCCGATGGTCTTTACTATCTAAAGCCGTTACTAGATAACAAGACTTTGGACTTTTCAAACGTACTCATCACACCACATGTCGGAGAACTGGCAAGACTACTTGATAAGACAAGTAGCGAGATCAACACCGATCCCCTCAGCCATGTTAGAGTCTTGAGCCGGAAAAACCTGAATGTCTTGTTGAAAGGACCCTCGAGCGTCATCGCCGGTCCTGATGAAATCAGGCATCTGCATCTACCGGAACCAGCCTTGGCAAAAGCGGGAAGCGGCGATGCGCTCGCAGGCATGATCTTAACCTTCATGGCACAAGGCCATCATCCCCTTGATAGTGCCGTCTATGGCCTTTATCTACAACACCGCGCTGTCAGGTTTTGCCTGAAGAACGCCCATGAGGCGACAATTTTACCATCAGAGGTAATTTCCGCTTTATCTTCAGTCATAAACGTGTTACAATAGTTAAAGCGTAAGGCCGAAAGGCCTTTACGGAGGGGTACCCAAGGGGCTGAAGGGGCTGGCTTGGAAAGCTAGTAGGGCGTTTACGCGTCGCGGGGGTTCAAATCCCCCCCTCTCCGCCATCTTAATTGTACCGAGTTTATACATCACGCTAATAGCCTTTTAACGTCTTGATTAAGCGGTTTTATGACAGAAGAACTTATTTATTTAAGAAATGGATGCTTGTTTCTAGAGATTTAAAGGTGCACTTCACTGATTTCTGTATCATTTCAGTGAAGTGCATCTTTTTTAATATTTAAGTACCGTGGAAATTTGAGAACCAAAAATGTTTAATGTTTTGTGATTGAGAGAATAGATCGCTTTACGTTCTACAGTAAATCATCGAAATGGTAATGTATAGAATCATGGGAACCACATCACAGTGTTAAGTCTTTTTCTTTAAAGACATGAATACTTAAAGTGTAGCAGCA
>SL_3KL_010_SEDDRAFT_10001009_pt1 | contig 24947 bp, 18 predicted proteins | sample SodLakKL_010_SED_2_FD_10381 | JGI IMG/M metagenome (IMG submission 10381) | reverse complement strand
AGGATAACCTGGCGGAGGCAAGGGCTTTAAACCAGCTGGGGGTCTTTGAGGCAGCCATGCTTTTCACCCGCAGCGAAGGAATCCTACCTGCTCCGGAAACAGCCCACGCCATCAGGGGGGCCATTGATGTGGCCCTGGAGTGCAAAGAGAGCGGAGAGCAGAAAACTATCCTCTTCAACCTCAGCGGACACGGACACTTCGACCTTGCCGCTTACGATGACTACCTGGCGGGCAAACTGCAGGACTACGAATATCCTGAGGCGGCTATTAAAAAATCCCTGGCCAACTTACCCAAGATAGAACTATAAACCAGGAATTCCTGAGTAAAGAAAAACAAATATTAGTAACAAGCAAGTTAACAAAAAAGGGCCTTCCCAAAAGATATCTTTGGGCGGCCCTTTTACTATTTTTCTATAAAGACTTTCAATATTAAGCATTTAATTAAGGTTGGGATTTTTTTCCTGTTTTTCCGTTATATTACTTTTTGTATGTTTATTCTTCCCGTTGACCTTAAATAAACTAACTATCTGACAACGTTACTACATCATGGGCATTCCGCCGCCCATTCCACCGGGCATTCCCATGCCGCCGCCTCCGTCTTCATCGGGCGAATCAGCAACGACTGCTTCGGTAGTCAGGAACATGGCTGCAATGCTGGCTGCGTTCTGCAGCGCAGAACGGGTAACCTTGGCCGGGTCTACAATTCCAGCTTCCAACATATCTTCGTAAATGTCTTTCACCGCGTTATATCCAATGCCCGGCTCAGAGTTCTTGACTTTTTCTACTACTATAGAACCCTCAATGCCAGCATTTTCAGCAATTTGACGCACAGGCTCCTCTAAAGAACGGCGAATCAAGGCTATTCCCGTAGCTTCATCCCCTTCGGTAGTTTCCAGGAGTTTATCCAGAGCTTTCAGAGGAACCAGGAAGGCCACTCCACCACCGGAGACGATTCCTTCTTCTACTGCTGCCCTGGTTGCGGACAGAGCATCTTCAACCCTAAGCTTTTTCTCTTTCATTTCTGTTTCCGTAGCAGCTCCCACTTCCAGCACAGCTACTCCGCCGGCCAGCTTGGCCAGTCTCTCCTGAAGTTTTTCTTTATCAAACTCGGAGGTAGTATCCTCCATTTGAGTTCTCATCTGCTGTATTCTCTTTTCGATAGCAGCAGGGTCTCCTGAACCGTCAACCAAAACGGTTTCTTCCTTAGAGATTCTCACCTGGCGGGCACTTCCCAGCATCTCTATCTCAACATTTTTGAAGTCCAGCCCCAGGTCTTCAGAAATTACCTGGCCGCCTGTTAAAATAGCTATGTCCTGCAGCATAGCCTTCCTGCGGTCCCCAAAACCAGGGGCTTTCACAGCCACGCAGGTGAAGGTTCCCCGAAGTTTGTTGACCACCAGGGTTGCCAGGGCTTCCCCTTCTACATCTTCAGCAATCAACATCAATGACTTGCCCTGCTGCACGATCTTTTCCAATAGGGGAAGGATATCGTGAATATTGGAAACCTTTTTGTCAGTCAAGAGAATATAAGGCTCCTCCAAAATAGCTTCCATTTTTTCGGTGTCCGTCACCATATAAGGGGATATGTAACCCCGATCAAACTGCATTCCTTCCACTACATTCAGTTCCATAGTAAAACCTCTGGACTCTTCTACGGTAATCACACCGTCTTTACCTACTTTGTCCATGGCCTCAGCAATCAATCTGCCAATTTCTTCGTCATCAGCAGAAATGGATGCTACCTGAGAAATCGCCCCGGTGGTTTCTACCGGGTTAGAACTGGCTTTAATTTCTTCCACGGCTGCTTTTACTGCCTTTTCAATACCCTTCTTTAAGATCATGGGGTTGGCACCGGCAGCTACGTTGCGGATTCCTTCCCGAATAATAGCCTGGGCCAACAGTGTAGCTGTAGTAGTTCCGTCACCGGCAATATCCTGGGTCTGATTAGCAACTTCCTTCACCAGTTGAGCTCCCATATTTTCAAATGGGTCCTCTAATTCAATTTCCCGGGCAATGGTAACCCCGTCATTAGTAATCTGCGGGGACCCGAACTTCTTATCTAAAACAACATTACGGCCTTTGGGGCCCAAAGTAACTTTTACCGTATCAGCCAGCTTATTTACACCCTTTTCTAAAGCTTTACGGGCTTCTTCGCTGAACAGAATTTCCTTTGCCATTAATTATTCCTCCCTATTTTGTAACTTTGATTTCTTAAATTTTTGAAAATTAAAATGAAACAATCTTAAACTGCTTACTCCTTTACAGCCAGAATATCGTCTTCTCTCAAAATTAAGTATTCTGCATCGTCCACCTTAAATTCTGTCCCGGCATACTTACTAATAATAATTCGGTCTCCCACTTTTACATCCATGGGGACTTTCTGACCGTCATTCAGTATTCTCCCGGTTCCCACAGCCATTACTTCAGCTTCCGTAGGCCTCTCCTTTGCTTTGTCAGGCAGAACAATACCGCCGGCAGTCTTTTCTTCCACCTCCACCAGCTTGATGATTACTCTGTCTCCTAAAGGTCTTAGATTCATTTAAATTACCCTCCTTTAAATAATACTTTTAATTATTTTCTTTATATTGTTAGCACTCATCTAAAGTGAGTGCTAACAGTACCCGTTAATAATATTAACCAATTTGATTTTTGTAAGCAAATCTCTAAATGAAGGAATATTGACGATTATCTCTTATATTTGGCAAATATATCTTGATTCGTCTATTTTTCTTCATTTATCTATTATTTCTCTTTTACCCCCTCTAACAAGAATTTATTATATCCTAATCCAAGAAAAATATTCTTGTATATCTGGGACATCGACAAGATTTAATCCATCCTCCCGGAAGAAACCCCTACCCTAACTACAGCGGCAGCGGTTCTTTCAATTACATTTAACAAGCATATGAAAGATAAAAAAATTGTTAAGTAAAAGTACAAAAAAAGATGGTTAACTGAATAATCAGCACCATCTCGTAAATTAAATATTATTTTTATGATATTAATTTCCAGGCAACATCAATGCTGTCCTTTGTGCTCTTCCCGGGCACAGTCAGATACCCTGCCCTTCATCAGTTCTATGGCATGGGGAAGGGCTGGCTCGATAAACTCCAGACACTCCCTTACAGCCTTGGGGCTGCCGGGAAGATTGATAATTAGTGAATTTCCCCGTACTCCACAAACTGCCCTGGAGAGCATAGCATGGGGGGTTTTCTTTAGGCTTTCCGCCCTCATTACCTCAGCTAACCCGGGAACCAACTTTTCAATCACCGAAAGTGTTGCTTCCGGGGTATTGTCCCTGGGACTCAATCCGGTCCCGCCGGTGGTCAAAATGACCTCCGCTTTCAGCTGATCAGCAAAATAAATGAGTTTTCCCCGAATGGATTCCAGGTCATCAGGGACCATGGCATATTCCAGAACTTCTCCCCCCAATTTCTGGACAATTTCCTCAATCACTTTTCCGCTCTTATCTTCTCTTTCTCCCCTGGCACCCCGGTCACTGGCTGTCAGCACGGCTGCACCAAACATATAACCACCCCGTTTTAAATAATTTTGTAAATATGACTATGAAAACCTATGGCCTTGTGCCGTAGGATGAAAGAGCATTGCCCCATAGGAATCGAATACTAATGACTGGTCCAGAGTATTTTCCCCGATTCCTCCAGATCATACCCTCCCAGCTTATCAACCTCTTTTTTAAACTGGTCCGAGTTAATCATCTCTAAAAGCCTTTGAATCATTTCCGTCTCCAGGAATTCTTCAGGGATAATAATATCGTAACGTTCCCTGGCCAGAGGAATGAAATCCAGGCCCAGTGCCCTGGATGCAGCTAAAACTCCCAGTCCGGTATCAGCAGCTCCTGAGGCCACTGCCGCAGCCACCGAAAGATGGCTGTATTCCTCCCGGCCGTAACCCTTGATTTCCTGTGGGTCAAGATTTAATTTCTTAACATGGTAATCTAATAAAAGACGGGTGCCGGCGCCCCTCTGACGATTTATAAATGTAATATCCTCCCGAACCAGGTCTTCCAGTTTATTAATATTTTTCGGGTTTCCTGAAGGTACAAATAACCCCTGCTGCCGGTAGGCCAGGTTCATTAGAACCACTTTTACATCGGGCAGCAGCCTCTTAATAAAAGGAACATTGTATTCCCCGGTCTGCTCATCCAGGAGATGGCTTCCCGCCAGGTGAGTTTCCCCTCTTCGCAGGGCTAAAATCCCACCCATACTACCCACATGAGCGGATGAAAGGCCTGTCTCCGGATAGGTAAGTCGAAGCAGATTAGCCAGGATATCCAAAGTTAAGTCGTGACTGCCGATACTCACTATGGTATTTTTTATTTCCGACAGGTCTTTTACCAGGTCTACCGAAACTTTTTCTCCCACCTCCAGGCCCTCTTTTAGCTGTGGAATCCGCACAAATCCGTCGGCCCTGACCAGGGAAGTGATTACCCCGGAACCTCTGGGCAGCGGAGTGGCTATCATTTTATCCCTTACCTGTCCCAGCTTTACCCGTAAAAACTCCTCCGCTTTAAAAGAGGATACCACCCTCCTGGACATGACTGCCTCTACTATATTGCGCCGGGGAGGCGTCAATCCCTGAAGTTTGTATACCAAAGGTTTGAGTAAAAGGTCCAGGATAAAGAAAGCTGCTACGGGGTATCCGGGGACACCAATCACCGGCTTACCCTCAACAATTCCAATGACTGTAGGTTTTCCCGGCTTTATAGCCACACCATGGGTTAAAAGCTCCCCTGCCTCCTCCACAATAGCTGCGGTATAATCTCTGGACCCTGCTGATGAGCCGGCATTAATCAGGACAACATCACTCTGCTTCACCGCCTCCAGCAGGGCCTCCTTAATTTTTTGATATTCATCTTTGACAATTTCTTGAGGCCTGGGCTCTCCACCCCAACGAGTAATGAGCCCTGAAAAAAAGCGGGAGTTAAATTCAATAATTTTCCCGGAACCCGGCAGTTCTCCTGGCTGTACCAGCTCAGAACCCGTAGGGATAATGGTTACTACCGGTTTTTTCCTCACCGCAATCTCCCAGATCCCCCCGGCCAACATAGCACCAATGTCCTCCGGGCCTACGGTATGGTTGACGGGTATAATCAGTTCTGTTGCTACAATATCTTCCCCCATCACCCGCACGTGCTGCCAGGGGGCAGCGGCGGAAGAAATCTCTATGGTTTCCGTATCCACTTCATGAATCTCTTCGATCATAATCACCGCATCAAAACCCAACGGCAGCGGTTGTCCGGTATCAATAGGAACATACTGTTGCTTTAATTTTAGCTGTTTCGGGGATGTTTCCATGGCCCCGTAGGTGTCCACCGACTTTACGGCAGCTCCATCCATGGCGGAGGCATGGTAGTGCGGTGAAGAAATCACTGCAAAAACCGGTTCCGCCGTAATCCTATCCAGAGCCTTTTCCACGGAAACCTTCTCCCCCACAGGGCTGATTTTCAATTCCTCTATCCTCTGAAAAAATTTATTATAAGCTTCTTTTAAAGGTACATTCTCTAAATAAATATTTCTTTTAACCACCGTACCATCTCCTGTAATCCTTATTATTACTGTAACCATTAAAATAAATATTCACAACATAAAAATTTTTCAGGATCTACTTGTAATTAGGTAATTGTAGGAATTAAGGGGACACCATACTTAATTTTCGTAACCAATATCATTTTGGGAATCACCTGATTCTTAAAATTAAGTATGGTGTCCCCTTAATTACCCTAAATTAAGTATGGTGTCCCCTTAATTATCTTAATTATAAAGAAGCGGCACCGGAAGAATGGAAATAAGACAGCAGAACCGTCCCCTTGTCTTCCTTGTCTTCTTGTCTTATTTAGGAGTAGAGGACTACTTCTACCTCTTCTCCCTTTTCTATTCCTTCTTTGTTCTGAGATATACGGACCATGCCCTGGGCTTCCACCAGTGTTGTAATCAAGCCTGACTTTCCAAACACCGGAACTGCCCAGGCTTGCCCTTTTTCATCGGTTTCCAGGTTCACACGTATATAATCCTCCCGGCCCTGGGAAGAGGGGATATTACGGCTGATTTTTGCCTGAATTTTCAGCTGTATCACTTCTAGAGGGTTCATCCCCCTCTGCTTCAAAATTACTGGTGCTACAAATAAATCAAAGGTAACCAGGGCGGAAACCGGATTGCCGGAAAGCCCAAATATCGGGGTTGTATCTACCATCCCAAAAATAGTAGGTTTCCCTGGACGGATTGATATGCCGTGTATCAGAACCCCCGGGTCTCCCAACTCATCGATAACTTTTGCGGTGACATCCCGGGTTCCAACAGAACTTCCGCCGGATATTAAAATGAGAGAGGCTTCTTCTCTGGCCCTTTCTATGGCTTCCATTAAATCAGGTGCTTCATCCTTTACAATGCCAAACAACAGGGGGTGCGCCCCTACCGATTGAATGGCTGCAGCCAAAGCACAGCTGTTTACATCTCGAATCTGTCCCGGAAGAGGCTCTTCTTCCGGCGGAACCAGTTCATCCCCGGTAGAGATTACTGCCACCCTGGGAACTCTATATACAACAACCTTCACTACACCGGCCGCAGCCAATGCCCCTATGTCCTGGGGCCTCAAAGTATGGGTTTTCCCGAGAATCAGTTCACCTTCTTTTAAATCCTCCCCCTTGAGGATCACATTTTCTCCCGGCGCAACCGGCCGGTAAGCAGCAATCATCTTTTCATCCAATTCTTCCGCATGCTCCAGCATTAATACACTGTCAGCACTCTCCGGCAGCATGCCCCCTGTAGAAATTTTCATGGTTTCCCCGGAGTTGATGTCCCCTGATGGACTCCTACCCATAAGAACCTCATCCTTAACCTCCAGGAAAGCAGGCATTCCCTCAGAAGCTCCAAAGGTATCCTGAGCCCGTACAGCAAAACCGTCCATGGTGGAACGGCTGAAATGAGGAACTACCGCAGCAGAAAATGTATCCTCTGCCGTTACCCTGCCCAGGGCCATAGATAGTTCTATATCTTCTTTTTTACCCTCCGTATTTTTTACAGCATCTGCTATGGTATTTAAGGCTTCCTTTACCGTCAACACCTCAAACAAGGCGTTTCACCTCTTTTAGAAACAACCCAATTCACACCGGGTAATTTTAATTTTTAAATCATCAGCAGCTTTCCCCAGCTCTTTCAGGCTTAACCCGTGCTTCTCTGACAGCTCATGCATTTTCCCACAGGTTATGCGATTTTCTACGGTCTCAGCCTGTACAATCTCCTTAATTTTTTCCTCTGAAATCATGAAATAAACCTCCCCCATTTTTCTAGCATCTCAAGCTTAATCTATCAAAAAAATACAATAGTGTCAACGATAGCTGTATCTACAATAGATCAGCAACTTTTGGTTGGATTGTAGATAATGAAGGCAAACCAAAAAACTGAGGGCGGCTTTTGGGCCGCCCTCAGTAAATAATTCTTCTATTATTCGATGTTTTCTTTCTGCGCTGCTGCTTTGTTCTCTAAGAACTTGTGCATAAACCCAACGGTGAGGCCTACGGCTGCCAAAGTCTTGATAGGAGCCAAGGCCGCATACATGAAGTATGTGGACAGGCTGACCTGGGGATCTGCCGGCAGGCCGCACTTATCGGGAGCATCGGGAAGCACATAGATGGTGCCCAATCCGCCCAGTTCTTCTACACCGTAAACTTGAGCATTGGGGTGCTTGTCTGAAATAGCAGCTACCCGGTCATTGGCTTCGCTAATTTTAGCATCCTTATCACCAAAGCTGACGGTTCCAGTGGGACAGGTCTTGGCACAGGCGGGGTTCAGCTGGTTACCCGTACGGTCGAAGCACTGGGTACACTTATACATTTTACCATCTGTTCCACCTAACCTGGGCACATTAAAGGGACAGGCACTTACACAGAGACCGCAGGCAATGCAGGTCTCTTGGTCCACATTAACGGAACCCAGGCTGCTCTTGCCAATAGCATCCACCGGGCAGACCGACGCACACGCAGGGTCAGAGCAATGCAAGCAGCAAAACTTGGAGAAATACCACTTGACGGGGTCTCCATCGTGCTCGTTGAACATCACACGGCACCAGGTATTGGCATCAAAGTCTGAGGGATTCTCCATAGATCCTACGAAAGTAGTTTCCTGAGCCGGCAGCTGATTCCAGTTTTTACAGGCTGTCTGGCATCCTTTACAGGCACAGCACTTGGTCACATCAATAAGTTTTACTTTTGCCATTATCCAGCCCTCCTTATATCACAGATAAACGCTTTGTACTCCGGGATGGTGGTGTTGGCACAACCGATGGTGGGAGTAAGGTCATTGGCAGAAGCTCCGGTGGAAAGACCCATGAAGCCCCAGTGGAAAGGCATTCCCACAATTTCCTTCTCCTCCCCGTTAATCATCAGCGGCTTTACCCGGGGGGTAACGCAGGCTTTACATTGAATTGTGCTCCTCTTACTCTCAATTTCTACCATGTCGCCATTCTGCACACCGATCTTATCAGCCAAAGACGGGCTGATTTCACAGAACATTTCCGGCATGGCCTCGTTCAGCCAGGGCTGGTTCCGGGTCATGGCACCGGACTGGTAATGTTCTACTACTCGGTAAGTAGTGGCAATATAGGGATAGTCTGCAGCACTTCCCCGGTCCTCAGGATACCATACCTCGGAGCAGGGGTTGAACTGTACGCTGGACATCTTGTTTTCCGTTACACTCTCCCAGGGCTCATAATGCTCGGGGAAGGGTCCATCCACCATGCCCGGGGCAAAAAGCCGGGACTGCAGTTCCGGGGTCATAATAAAGCCCTTGCCGGCAGTTTCCTCAGGGGGAACGTTTACATTAAAGTCAGCATTGTCATACCTGATCCACTCTGAACCATCCCATTTAAATGGAGTAACATCTTCTCTCCAGGGATTCCCTTCGGCGTCACAGGAGGCACGGTTGTAAACGATTCTCCGGTTTGCCGGCCAGGCAAAACTCCACTCCAGGTGACTACCGATTCCCTCGGTTTCAGGGGTACGGCTCTGACAGGCGGGATTGGCTTCATCCGCAAAATAACCGGCATAAATCCAGCTTCCCGCTGCCACATCGCCGGGTTCGCTGTTTATGAAGTCCCCGAATCCACTAATCAATTTTCCATCGGCTGAGTAGTAACCATTGATTTCCATAGCGATTTTGGCAGAATCAGGCTCATCCCCATAATCCCAGACCATATCTACGATGGGTTCGGGGAATACTCCCTCTTCCTCTTCGTATAGTTTCCGGGTAGCCTTGAATATCTTGTCGATAATCCACTTGTCAGACTTGCAGTCTCCGTAGGGTTCCTGGGCTTTATAGCGCCACTGAATCCAGCGACCGGAATTGGTGACCGTGCCGTCCTTTTCAAAGTGCAGGCAGGCGGGCAGCAGGAACACTTCGGTATCAACATCAGCGGGGTTCATATCAGGAGCCTTCCAGAAAGCGGCGGTTTCATTTTCATACATATCGGAAACCACCAGCCAGTCCAGATTTGCCTGGGCCCTGCGCTTGGAACTGGTGTTAGCTCCACCCACCACGGGGTTATCGCCGAAACAGAACAATCCGTTGATTTCTCCCTTGGCCATATAGGTGTAATAAGCAACGGAGGAACGGTTTTTGTCCAGTTTGGGAAGATAATCGAAGCAGAAGTCATTATCGGCGGTAGCCTTATCCCCGTACCAGGCTTTCAACATGGCGGCCATAAATTTGGGCCGGTTTACCCAGAACCCACCGGGAGGAGTGGCCGCATTGTAAGCTTCCAGATCCTGCCCGTCCCGGGGCATGGGCATATAACCGGTTACAATGTGGTACAGCATACCCATATCGCAGGCGCCCTGCACATTGACCTGGCCCCGCTGTGCATTCACACCACCGCCGGCAATACCGACGTTCCCCAGAATCAGCTGAATCAAGCAGCAGGAACGGGTATTTTGGGATCCGTGGGTGAACTGGGTCAGTCCCATGGCATACGATATATTTCCGGCCTTACCGGCCTGGCCTGTGCTGCAGAACAGCTCAGCCACTTCCTCGAACTTATCCTCGGGGCAGCCGGTAATTTCACTGACGGTCTTCACGTCGTAGCGGGAGTAATGCTTCTTAAAGAGCTGCCATACACAGTTTTCATCCTCCAGGGTTTCATCCTTCAGGATTTCCCCGTCCTCATCCCTCTGGTAGGCCCAGGTGCTCTTGTCGGTATAGGCCCTCTGCCCGGGACCCAGGTCAGGAGCTGCGGAGGAACCGGTAAACAGCCCATCGCTTAAAGCAAATGCAGGGTCAATCAGGCTGGAGGCATTGGTATACATCTTCACGTAGTCTTCATGATACATGTTGTTTTCTATAGCGTAATTAATTAACCCGGCAAAGAACGCAGTGTTGGTTCCCGGACGAATGGGAGCATACACATCAGCCAGGGCGGCAGTCCGTGTGAAACGGGGATCTACCACAATCAGCTTCCCCCCATTATCCAGAGCCTTTTGAATCCACTTCATGGAAACCGGGTGATTTTCAACGGTATTTCCACCAATATTCATGATTACATCAGAGTGCTGGTAATCAATCCAGTGATTGGTCATAACTCCTCTTCCAAATGAATTGCCCAAACCTTGGACAGTGGAAGAGTGTCAGAGACGGGCACAGTGGTCCAGCTGAGTAATCCCCGTGGCCCGACAGAATTTCTGGTAGAGGTAATTCTCTTCGTTGTTATTCATGGCGCTCCCTACCCAGGCCAGAGCGTTACAGCGGTTCACCGTTTGACCAGCTGCATTTTCCTCTTCGAAGTATTCATCCCTGGTGTCCTTAAGTCTCTTAGCAATTTCCTCGATGGCCCAGTCCCAATCCTTTTCTTCCCAGTCCGTGGCCTTTGGCGCCCGGTAGAGAACTTTGGTTACTCTCTGGGGATTAACCACAGCTTCACCCTTCTCATCATAAATGAAGTACTTGTTGTAAAGGGCAGAACCCTTGCTGCAGAGTGTTCCTTCGCTAACGGGATGGTCCGGGTCCCCCTCGGTACCCACAATTTTTCCATCTTCGACAAAGCACAGTACGCCGCATCCTACACCACAGTAAGAGCAGATGGTGGTAACGGTAGTCTCATAATTAACTCGTAACTCTTCCGCATCATCTACCGGTGCGGGTACATCAGGAACATCTGGTTCATCTGGCTCACAACCCAGCTTGGCGGCCAAACTTCCGGTCAGTGCTGCTAAACCGGAAAGTTTTAAAAAATTCCTACGGGATATTTTCATTCAAACCTTCACCTCACTAATCATTTTTTTTGTATATTTTTTTGACCCCTCTTTTTCTTTTTTTTCATCTTGAAAAAAAGGGCATAGGGTACACAAAGCTTACCATTTAGAACCTTGAACAGGTTAATTTAAAGAATCTCCATCCCCGCCGGGAAGTTTGTACCCTTCCCGCTCTGCCAGTACATCTAAATAAGCCGTCGCAATGGCTTCCAGGTCCAAAATCGCTTCCTTTTCCATAGCCTTGCTGTCAATGGTCTTTAAGTAACTTTTACATTCCTCACATACGTGCACCTGGCGGGACCTGTCACCGGGGACATAGAAAAACCGAAGTTTTTTATGGTCTTTATTGTCACAGTACGGACATTCCACCCGAGGGTAATACCAGTGAGCATGACACAGCCAGCATTCCAATATCCTTGCCCCGTCCTCTTCCCGGTGTTTGGCAATGGTAGCCAACTGTCCGCATACGGGGCAGTAGCTGAGCCGCCACAATGAGAAATCAGTAATTTTCCTGACTTCATCCTTGTACACACTGTAAAAAAGGCTGGTGGCAGCAAAGATTACAAAGGATATAATTTCACTGTCCAGTTCCGTTCTTTTATCCAAACCGATTTCCTGAATATACTTCTCTAACTGCTGCTTGTTATAGACGACAATTTTTTGTAGAAATTCCTGTACGTTTTCTTTTTTAAACTCTTCGGCCTCCACAAGTGTTAAAAGAGCTTCCGGAGCCTCCGGGCTTTTTTCCTTGATAGTTTTGGCAATAGAACCCAGTACATCCTTAAAAACCACCGAATCAACATCCAGCTGCTGCTGGCTGAGAAGATACTGGCCCTTTCTGAAAAAGTCTTTTATCTCTTCTTCCGAAAAAGGCACAGAAACCTTAATCTTTTCCAGGTAGTCTAAATGGACAGCCAATATTCCTTTGTACACCTCAAAAATTTGAGCGAGATCTTTATTTTTTTCGAGGTGGAACTCTATTTCTCTCTCTACCTTATCCATCGTAGGCGGATAATGATGCTCCATGTTTAACCCCTCCTCGGCATTAGCCCTGCTCAAAAGCAATCGACAAAGCTTTGTTTAAACCCTTGATTCCAACTCTTCTGCTTCTCATCGACCACCTCCTTGACATAATATATACATAGCTAATGGTAAAAACCCTTAGCTATGTATATTTCTTATACATATAATTAAGTATTATAATTCTATTATAATATACTAAATCCTTCTTTTGCAATAAAAAAATAGGCCTAATTTTATAAGGCCTGAAGTGGAACTAACTTTAAAAAATTTAATAACCCGGTAAACATCGATATATTAAGCTATATATCCAGGAAACAAATGCATTTTATTTATCAAAATTTAAAAATAATTTTCTTTTATTAATTAATATTATTACTTAATAATAAGCTTTTTATATCTCTTGCTATTATTTGATAATTTACTTTGTTAACAAGCCGGTATTCTCTCTCTGTTGGGATTTTGCTTTTTGCAAAAATCTTCTTACCTGTTCAGAAGAGGTCCCTCCCCGTATATTCCTGGAGTCTACGCCTTTTTCAGGGTTCAGCCACAGCAGAGCCCCTTCGTCAAAGAACTCAGAAAAACTCTTTAACTCTTTCTGGGAAACCTCTTTTAGCAGCTTCCCCTGTTCAAGACAGTAGGCTACCAGCTTTCCAATCACTTCATGGGCTTCCCGGAAAGGCATTCCTTTTTTTACCAGATAGTCTGCCAGGTCTGTGGCTGCCGAATAATCCTCCTCCACCGCCTTCCTGGTTTTTTCTCCATTCACCTGGATGCTTTCCACCATTGGCGCCATAACCTCCAGGCAGCACTGTATGGTGTCCACCGTATCAAACAGGCCTTCTTTATCCTCCTGCATGTCCTTGTTATACGTAAGGGGCAGGGATTTCATTATGGTAAGCAGGGCCAAAAGGCTGCCATATACCCTTCCGGTCTTTCCCCGAACCAGTTCTGCCACATCGGGATTTTTCTTCTGAGGCATGATGCTGCTGCCGGTGCAGAAGGCGTCGTCCATTTCTATAAATTGAAATTCTGAACTGGACCAGAGAATCAAATCTTCGCAAAATCGGCTGAGATGCATCATCAGCAGGGAGGCATTGCTTAAGAATTCCAGAAGGTAATCCCGGTCGCTGACCGCGTCCATGCTGTTATCATATATGTTTTCAAAACCTAAAAGTTCCGCCACGTATTCCCGGTCAATAGGGAAAGAAGTCCCTGCCAGGGCTCCAGCCCCCAGGGGCATGATATCCGCCCGCTTATAATTTTCCCGGAAGCGCTGTGCATCCCGCTCCAGCATACAGAAATAAGCCATCAGGTGGTGGCTTATAAGCACCGGCTGTGCCCTCTGCAGGTGAGTATATCCGGGAATAATTACCTCCAGATTTTTTTCCGCCAGGGCAATTAAAGCCCCCTGCAGGCGGGCAATGAGGTCTACAGTTTCAATAATTTCTTTCTTAACATACATGTGCATATCCAAAGCCACCTGGTCATTGCGGCTCCGGGCGGTATGCAGCTTTCCGCCGGTGGGCCCGATTTTTTCAATCAGGCGTTTTTCGATATGCATGTGGATGTCTTCCAGTTCCACCCGGTATTCAAAAACACCCTCCCGGATTTCCCGGCGAATCTCCTGCAAGCCCCGGATTATTTCGGCAGACTCCTCCCGGGTGATAATCCCGGTTTTAGCCAGCATTTGAGCATGGGCAATGCTTCCGGTAATGTCCTCCTCCGCCAGTCGGCAGTCAAAATAAATGGAAGCGGTGAAGTCCTCCACCATTTTATTCGTATCTTTGCGAAACCTTCCTCCCCAGAGCTTCATCATTATTTATCCTCCTTCAGCTGACCCTCCAACAACCCCTGCACCATCATAGGCAGGCCGAAACAGTTGATAAAGCCTCCTGCGTCCTTCTGGTCGTACAGCTCTCCCTTTTCAAAGGTGGCCAGGTCCTCCAGGTATAAGGAATAAGGGGACTTACGGCCTGCAATGGTGCAACTGCCTTTATAAAGTTTCACCCGTACTGTGCCGGTTACCCGCTGTTGGGTGCTCTCCACAAATGCATCCAGAGCCTCCCGCAGGGGAGTATACCACTGGCCGTTGTATACCAACTGGGCGTAGCGGGGAGCAATCAATTCTTTAAAGTGCATAGTATCCCTGTCCAAAGTAAGAGACTCCAGCTCCCGATGGGCCAGGAACAAAACTGTACCACCCGGAGTTTCATACACTCCCCGGGACTTCATCCCCACCAGGCGGTTTTCTACCAGGTCTATGCGGCCCACCCCATTAAGGCCGGCCAAACGGTTCAGTTCCTCCACCAGCGGCACGGGGCTGTACTCCCGCCCGTTTATCCCTACGGGAATTCCCTTTTTAAATTGAATATCCAGGTAGAGAGGCTCCTCCGGGGCTTTCTCAGGGCTCACCGTAAGAAGGAACATATCTTCATCCGGTTCCCGGTAGGGGTCCTCCAGGATACCCCCCTCGTAGCTGATGTGCCATAAATTACGATCCATGCTGTATGGCTTTTTCTTCGTTACCGGAATGGGAATTCCGTGCTTTTCCGCATAGTCAATGGCTTCCTCCCGGGAGGTAATGGACCACTCCCGCCAGGGGGCAATAATTTTCAGCTGAGGGTTCAGGGCTTTGGCCGTAAGTTCAAAACGCACCTGGTCGTTGCCTTTACCGGTACAGCCGTGGGCTATAGCATCTGCCCCTTCCATTCGGGCGATTTCCACCATGCGCTTGGCAATCACCGGACGGGCGATGGAGGTACCCAAAAGGTATTTCTGCTCATAAAGGGCATTGGCTTTCAGTGTGGGGAATACAAAGTCCCTGATAAATTCCTCTTTTAAGTCTTCAATATAAATTTTTGATGCCCCGGTACTCAAGGCCTTTTCTTCAAGACCATCCAGTTCTTCCGCCTGTCCCACATCTGCAGCCATAGCAATAACTTCACAGTGATACTTCTCTATAAGCCATTTAATAATAATGGAGGTATCCAGTCCTCCTGAATAAGCCAGCACTACTTTCAACATTCCCACTCCTTTAATAAATATTATTATTGCTTACAAATCAGTAAGACAAGGGGAAAGTTCCACCGTTTCCCCTTCGGATTTTCGCTCCAAGGGGTCTAACCCCCGACTTAACTTAATTGTTGTATTTAACACTCCAGGGGGGTCTGACCCCGCCCGTCTCTACCCCATTACCAGAGCCAGCACCGCTTTCTGAGCATGAAGGCGGTTTTCCGCCTGGTCCATAACTGCCGATTGAGCTCCTTCTATGACTTCGTCGGTTATCTCTTCCTCCCGGTGGGCCGGAAGGCAGTGAAGTACTATTGCATCAGGCTTTGCCTGTTTCAATAAATCCATGTTCAGCTGATAGTGCATAAATTTTTGCAGCCGCTCCTTATGCTCTTCCTCCTGCCCCATGCTGGCCCAGACATCGGTGTAAACTGCATCTGCATCTTTAAGGGCATCCTGCGGGCAGGAGGTAACGGTAATCTCACTGGTAGGCACCAACCGGCTCAGCAGCGCCTGTTCTACCACTTCTTCTTGGGGCTCATAACCGGGCGGACAGGCCAGCGAAACGTTAATCCCCACTTTAGCACAGGCCAAAATTAAAGAATGGGCCACATTATTGCCGTCTCCCAGATAAGCTACCTTTAATCCCTCAAAGCCCCCCTTATGTTCACGGATAGTCAGCACATCCGCCAGGGCCTGGCAGGGATGATACGTGTCGGTCAACCCGTTTATGACGGGAATATCAGCATAATGAGCCAGCTCTTCCACCTCAGAATGGGAAAAGGTACGAATCATAATCCCTTCCAGGTAGCGAGCCAGCACCCGGGCCGTATCTTTAATGGGTTCCCCCCGGCCCATCTGAAGGTCCTGGGGGTTTAAGAAGAGGGCATACCCCCCCAGCTGCCACATGGCCACTTCAAAGGAAATCCGGGTTCGGGTGGAAGCCTTCTGAAAGATCATGCCCAAGGTTTTTCCCTTCAACAGTGGATGAAACTTTCCTTCTTTATTCTCTTTTTTTAACTTTCCCGCCAGGTCCAGCACTTCATAAATCTCGCTGGAACTCCAATCCTTTAAAGTTAATAAATCTTTTCCCTTTAAGGACATGCCGTTCCGCCTCCCTTTGCTCTTTTCGACTACTTTAGCTTCTCGGCTAACAGTTTGTTCACGGCCTGGGGGTTAGCCTGCCCTTTGGTCTCTTTCATAATTTGACCCACCAGGAACCCCAGGGCTTTCTTTTTTCCGCCTTTAAAATCAGCTACCGGCCCCGGGTTAGACTCGATAACCATCTCTACGATTTTCTCAAGTTCCCCGGCGTCCGAAATCTGTACCAGATTCTTTTCCTTCACAATGGTTTCCGGGTCTTTTCCGGTCTCAAACATCTCTTCAAACACGGTTTTGGCTATTTTGCCGCTGATGGTCTGGTTGTCTATCAATTGAAATAGTTTAGCCAAATTAGTGGGAGTAATTTCACAGCAAGAAATATCTTCTTTCCTGGCGTTTAACAAGCCAATCAGTTCTCCCATGACCCAGTTGCTCACAAACTTGGGATTGGGATACAGGGAAACCGTTTGGTCATAAAATTCTGCCAGCTCTTTGCTGCCGGTGAGGACTTCTGCATCATACTGGGGGAGGTTGTATTCTTTTACAAACCTCTCTATTTTTTCATCCGGAAGTTCCGGCAGGCTTTTTTTAATGTTATCAATCCATTCACTGCTGTTTTTCACAGGAAGCACATTAGGGTCTGGAAAACAGCGATAATCGGAGGCTTTGAATTTGCTGCGCATGGCCGTAGTAATTCCCTTACTTTCATTCCAATGCCGGGTTTCAGGTATTACTTCACTATCTGATTTTAATACTTTTTTCTGTCTTTTAATTTCATATTCGATTCCCTTATGTACAGCTTTAAAGGAATTCATGTTTTTTAATTCCGTTCTGATGCCGAAAACCTCACTTCCTTCCGGCCTTATGCTTATATTGGCATCACAGCGCATAGAGCCTTCTTCCATTTTACAGTCGGACACTTCAGTATAGAGAAGTATCGTCCTTAATTTCTGCAGGAAAATCCGGGCTTCTTCTGCACTGCGGATATCTGCTTCGGTAACAATTTCAATTAAGGGGACACCGGCTCGATTAAAGTCCACCCGGCTGTAAGGAGAATCTATAATACTCCCGGCGTGAAGCAGCTTCCCCGTGTCCTCCTCCAGATGAAGCTGATGTATACGTACTCTTTTGTTTTCCCCGTTAACATTAATATCTACGTATCCGTTGGTTCCTGTGGGGAAAAAATACTGTGAAATTTGATATCCCTTGGGAAGGTCAGCGTAAAAATAATTTTTCCGGTCAAAGGTAGTATAATCAACTATGTCGCAGTTTAAGGCCAGGGATGCTTTGATGGCAAATTCTACTGCTTTTTTATTTAAAAGGGGCCGGGACCCGGGTAGGCCTAGACAAACGGGACAAGTTTGAGTATTAGGTTCCTCACCAAAGGTAGTGCTGCAGCCGCAGAAAATTTTGGTTTTTGTTAATAACTCAACATGAATTTCTAATCCAATTACAGGTTCAAACTTCATTGTTTTTCACCTCTGTTCATATAATCAGGCTTCAAATAAGACAGAAGAACCGTCCCCTTGTCTTATTTTTGCAGGATATTCATTATACTTAACATTTTCCCTTCATCAAAAAACTTCCCGATTAACTGGAGCCCTGCAGGTAAGTCACCGTCTGATTTAANGGGAACTGATAAAGCAGGGTTGCCTGCCAGATTAGCTGCCGCTGTAAATATGTTGGCACTGCTGTCCAGGCCATAACAGCTGTCCAAATCTGAAAATAAGGGAGCCCGGAAGGGGACGGTAGGGGTTACTACCATATCCACGGTTTTGAGAATTTCTTCCAATTCTTCCTTGATCTTTGTCCTGATTTTTTGAGCCGGAAGGAAGATTTCATTATAATGTGACTCTGAAGAAACCAGCGCTCCAAAGGTTAAATACTGTTTCAAAAAAGAACTCAACCCTTCTGTCCTGCTTTCTATGTACATCTCCTGGAGATGTTTTGAACGGCTTCTGAAGCCAAAGCGCACTCCGTCATAGTTAGCCAGGTTGGAGAAGGCTTCTACCGCTCCAATTATACAGGCTGTGGCGGAAGCTTTGAAAAAATGGGGAAGGTCTACTTCCACTATGATACAGCCGATCTCTTTAAGTTTAGCCAGTTCTTTTTCAAATAAGGCCTTCACCTCAGGTTCCAGGGTTTCCACATCATTCCAACCTCCAGGAAGGCCAATTGTTATTTCTTCCACCTTTCCCTCCAGTATATCTAAATACTTGGGGGCAGGATTATTCAGGGTGGAAAGGTCACGGTAATCTTCACCGGCTGTACATTCCAGCACCAGGGCAATATCTACAGCAGTTTTGGCCAATATACCTACCTGGTCCAGGGAAGGGGCATAATCAATCAGCCCCCAACGGGATATCCTGCCATAGCTGGGCTTCAACCCCGCCAAACCACTGTAAGCTGCAGACTGTCTCAGTCCACCCCGGGCATCTGAGCCTAAACCAAAAACGGCTGCGCCCAGGGCCACCGCACTGGCCGTACCGGAACCGGCTGTTCGGCTTATATCCCAAGGATTTTTAGAGGGGCCGAAATAAGAAACTCCCCTGGAATCCCCTACTCCAAATTCATCCACATTGGCCTTTCCTACTATCATAACTCCTGCATCCTTAAGCTTATCCACCACAAAAGCGTTAAAAGGAGACTGGTAATTTTCTAATATTTTAGATCCACAGGTAGTTCTCATTTCTTCAGTACAGAGATTATCTCCCAAAACAGCCGGAATACCGGACAGGGAATTCTTCTCCTCCTTTTCACCCATAGAAAGATCTGAAACCTGTTTCTCGAGATTATGATCATTAAGGGTAATAAAAGCGTTATATTCTTCTTTGGCGGTTCCAACAAGGCTCAACATTTCTTGGCTTATCCCCGTCAATACTGATTCTTTGCTGTTCTTCTTCTTTTTTCCTGTTAATGTATTTGAATTTTTCAACCTCAGCCCTCCTTACATACGTATTATTCTTCAATAATCCTGGGTACATGGTAACAATGATCATCTGCATCAGGTGCATTGGCCATTGCTTTGCTTACGGGCAGTGAAGGCTGCACCTCATCTTCCCGCAGAACTGCTGTTGATGGGATTGGGAAAAATGTTAGGGGGACATTTCCCAGGGTGGGGTCAATAAAAGACTTAACCTTTTTAAAGAGCTGCTGTGCCTCCTGCAGCAGGGCATCTTCTTCTTGAGAACTCAGTTCTAACCGTGCATCCCAGGCTGCATCTTTTATTTCCTGTGAAGAAAGATTCATGCTTTCACTCCTTTGTTTAATATTATTCCGTAACAATTATAACACTAGATAAGTAAACTGGAAAATTCCTGCTGTCCTCTAACTTGTTTAAGTAGAGTTGGCCCCTTGAAAATCTTCCAGGTATTCCTTTACCGTCTTTACGCTAAAATCTTTGCCCTCCCCGTATTTCATTTCCAGCACTTCCAGGAAAGCCTGTACGGTATCCGGAGAAGTAAGGCAGGGAATTTTCAGTTCCACACAGCTTCTTCTCATCTGATAGCCGGTGGAACTTAGTTTCTGTCCAAAGGTGGGGGTATTGATCACCAGGTCAAAACTGCCCTCCTGGATTAAATCCAGCACGTTAGGCTTCCCCTCTCCGATTTTTGTCACGGTTTCGATTTCCCGGATTCCGTATTCTTTCATGCCTTCCGCAGTCCCTGCCGTGGCGCACAGTTCAAAACCCATCCGGGCAAACCTGCGGGCCAGGGGAAGGATATCTTTTTTATCTTGACGGGCCACGGAAAAGAGAACCCGTCCTTTTTCCGGGAAAGAATAGCCGCTGGACAGCATGGTTTTATACAGGGCCCCAATAAATTTTTCATCCAAGCCCAGTACTTCCCCTGTGGATTTCATCTCGGGACCCAGGGAGATATCCACCTGGGTCAGTTTCTCAAAGGAAAAAACCGGTGCCTTTACGGTGACAAACGGAGGCTGCTCTCTCAGCCCGGTCCCAAAGCCCAGGTCTTTCAATCGGGCGCCCATCATAATCTCCACCGCCAGTTTTACCATGGGTACCCCGGTTACCTTGCTTAAAATGGGTACCGTGCGGCTGGCCCGGGGATTGACCTCCAGGACATATACTCTGTTTTTATATATAACAAACTGAATATTCACCAACCCTTTTATTGCTAAAGCCCTGGCTATCCTCTCCGTATATTTTACCAGGGTATCCAGCTGTTTTTGGGTAATGTTCCGAGGTGGGAAAACGGCCATACTGTCCCCGGAATGAATTCCGGCCCGCTCAATATGCTCCATTATACCCGGAATAAGTATGTTTTCCCCATCAGAGATAGCATCCACCTCCACCTCCATTCCCAGCAAATATTTATCGATTAAAACCGGATGCTGGGGAGATACTTTGGCCGCCAGCTTCAGGTAAGTGTACATCTGCTCTTCATTGTACACCAGAAACATGGCCCGGCCTCCAATCACGTAGGAAGGACGGATGAGCAGGGGAAATCCCAGTTTCAAGGCCACTCCCATGGCTTCCTCCGGGGTATACACCGAAGCGCCCTCCGCCTGGGGGATACCCAGGGACTGGAGCAGCTCCCAAAACTTTTGGCGGTCCTCCGCCAGGTCTATATTATCCACGGAGGTTCCCAGTATATTTATTCCCCTGTCCTTTAAAAACCCTGCCAGGTTAATAGCCGTCTGGCCGCCAAACTGGACAATAACCCCCTCAGGTTTTTCCTTATCTATAATGTTCAGCACATCCTCGGGGGTCAGGGGCTCGAAATAAAGCTTATCGGCACAGTCAAAATCAGTGCTTACCGTTTCCGGGTTGTTGTTGACAATAATGGCCTCCCGCCCGGCCTGCTGCAGTGCCCAGACCGCATGGACAGAACAGTAGTCAAATTCCACCCCCTGGCCAATTCGTATGGGGCCAGAACCGATGACCAAAACCCGGCTGCGGTCCGAAACCTTCACCTCGTCCTCCTCTTCATAAGTTGAGTAGTAGTAAGGGGTAGCCGCTTCAAACTCTCCAGCACAGGTATCTACCATTTTGTACGTAGGCAGAATCCCGTACTTTTCCCGAAGGCATCTCACTTCCATCATATCGCTTTTCAGCAGATTGGCCAGGTCTTCATCGGCAAAACCACTTCTTTTAGCCTGCCGAAGGTCCTCCTCCGTAACTTCCTCCAGGGTTAAGCTCATGAACTTTTCTGCCATTTCCACCAGTTTTTTAAACTTATAAAGGAAAAAATAATCAATCCGGGTCAGCTGATGGACTCTTTCCATCGTCCATTTTCGATGGAAAGCTTCTGCCAGCACAAAAAGCCTCTCATCGCTGGCCTTTTCCAGCTCTCTGCTGATATCTTCCTCCAGCCAATCTTCATAGTTTGTGGTCAGGAATCCAAATATATTTATTTCCAAAGAACGCAGCGCCTTTAAAAAAGCTCCTTCAAAGGTACGGTCAATGGACATAACCTCGCCGGTAGCCTTCATCTGAGTGCCCAGGCTTCGGTCCGCCAGCACAAACTTGTCAAAGGGCCAGCGGGGAAACTTTAAGACCACATAGTCAATACTGGGCTCAAAACAGGCGGTAGTTTTTTGGGTCACGGCGTTTTGGATTTCCTCCAGAGCATAACCGGCAGCAATTTTGGCAGCCACCTTTGCAATGGGGTATCCGGTGGCCTTGGAGGCCAGGGCACTGGAACGACTGACCCGGGGATTCACTTCAATTACATTGTAAAGAAAGTCATGGGGGTTTACGGCAAACTGGATGTTGCAGCCCCCCTCGATTCCTAAAGCTCTAATTATTTTCAAAGAAGCCCTTCTTAGTGCATGATATTCGGTGTCCGTCAATGTTAAAGCCGGGGCCACCACCACGCTGTCCCCGGTGTGAATACCAATGGGGTCGATATTTTCCATGCTGCAGACGGTGATACAGGCATCTTTACCGTCCCTCATTACTTCAAACTCGATTTCCTTCCACCCGGCTACGCTCTGTTCCAGCAGGACCTGATGAATCAGGCTCATCTTTAATCCCTTCTGGAGCTGGGCTATCAGTTCCTTTTCGGAGTATACCAGCCCGCCCCCAGATCCACCGAGGGTATAAGCGGGCCTGACCACAATGGGATATCCTACTTCCCGGACGAAGCCTAAGGCCTCCTCCAGGTTTCTCACGATGGAACTGGCGGGAATCGGTTCCCCTAAATCCACCATGGTCTGTTTAAAAATTTCGCGGTCCTCTGCTTTTTTTATGGCTTCCAGAGGAGTACCTAAAAGGGTCACTCCAGCTTCCTGCAGAAAATTATCATTAGAAAGCTCCATGGCTAAATTCAAGCCGGTCTGCCCCCCCAGTGTGGGCAGAATACCGTCGGGAGATTCCCTGATTAAAATTTTTTTCAAGAACTCAACGGTTAAGGGCTCGATGTACACCCGGTCGGCCATATCAAGATCGGTCATAATGGTGGCGGGATTGCTGTTCACTAAAACCACCTCTATGCCCTCTTCCCTCAGGGCCTTGCAGGCCTGGGTTCCGGCATAGTCAAACTCCGCTGCCTGGCCAATAATTATAGGGCCCGAGCCAATTACCAGCACCTTTTTCAATCCTTTTCGCTTGGGCATATTCTTCCTCCTGTTGATAGCTTCCTGCATAACAGGCTCTTATATTTTATAAGTCACTATTATTTGAAAAAGTTAAAAAATAAAATAAATTCCTATTATTTTAGATGGATGGTATTCAAAAATTATTTAAATTTGCTCAGACTACCCTCCAGGACATCCAGGGAAAATTTTATTTCCGACTCAGCAATATTTAAAGGTGGTAGAAATCGGAGTATATTTCCGCCAATGCAGTTCACAACCAGCCCTTTTTTCAAGCAGTCTTTCAGGACTTCCCGGCCATCTCCTTCTATTTCCAGGGCTATCATAAGGCCTTTGCCCCTGACTTCTTTTATAAAGGGAAACTTTTTCTTTAGCCCCTGCAGCTCATTTATAAAATACTGGCTCTTTCGGTCAACATACACCAGAAAGTCCTTCTGTAAAATTTCCTTCATTACCGCAGCGGCCGCTGCACAGGCCAGGGGATTCCCGCCAAAGGTAGAAGCATGATCTCCGGGGCTGAATGCCCGGGCTATTTCTTCTACAGCCATCATAGCCCCGATGGGCACTCCGCCTCCCAACCCTTTGGCCAGGGTAGTTATATCCGATTGGACTCCATAATGTTCGGCGGCCAAAAACTTTCCGGTCCGACCCATCCCGCACTGTACCTCATCAAAAATTAGGACCAGGGTTTTTTCATCGCACAGTTCCCTTAACCCCTGAATAAACTCCTCTGTCCCCACATGGACCCCTCCCTCTCCCTGCACCGGTTCCACCAGAATCGCGCAAGTATGGTCCCCTACCAGGGAGGCAAAGGCCTCCAGGTCATTAAAAGGGGCATACTTAAATCCGGGCACCATGGGTTCAAAGCCATGATGGAATTTGGGCTGCCCCGTGGCCGTAATGGTAGCCATGGTTCGTCCGTGAAAGGACTTTAAGGCAGTTATGATTTCATACCGTTTTTCATCCACGAAAAGCTTTGCGTATTTACGAGCCAGTTTAATGGCCGCTTCGTTAGCTTCAGCTCCACTGTTACAAAAGAATACCTTATCTGCAAAAGAGTTTTCCACCAGCAGTTGGGCCAGCTCCACCTGTGGAGCTGTATAAAATAAGTTTGAGCAGTGAAACAGCTTTTCTGACTGCTCCTGCAGGGCTTCCACCACTGAAGGCGGACAGTGCCCCAGAATATTCACGGCCAGGCCGCTGACCATATCCAGATATGAGTTTCCTTTTTCATCCCAGAGATAGCTTCCCTTTCCCTTTACAAAAAGCGGAGTTTCTTCGGGATCTCTTCCGTATGTATTAATGATATATTTCTGTTCCAGCTCTTTTATATTTTTCATGTCTGCCCTCCCGTGTTTCGGGATTGAGCCTCCCTTCTTCACTCGATTACCATAGTTCCGATTCCATGGTCAGTAAATATTTCAACCAGTAGAGAATGGGGGATTCTACCGTCAACAATATGAGTTCTGCGAACCTCATGTTCCAGGGCTTTCAGGCAGGCTTCCACTTTAGGGATCATCCCCTGGCTGATTTTCCCGCGGTTGATCATTTCTAAAGCCTGTGCCCTGGGTAGGGTTGCAATCAAGGAAGATGTATCTTCGGGGTTTTCGAATATCCCTGCCACATCAGTTAAAATCATCAGTTTTTCTGCTCCCAGGGCAGCAGCCATTTCACCCGCCACATGGTCCGCATTGATGTTCAGGCTCTCCCCGTTTAGGTTGACTCCCAGGGAAGAGATGACCGGTATGTATCCCTGGGTACTCAAGATACGTATGACTTCGGGGTTAATTTGAACAACATCCCCCACGTAGCCCAGGTCAACAATTTTCTCTTCTCCCTCCACCACCATGCTTTCCGGAGGACGTTTTTGAGCAATAATCAGGTTGCTGTCTTTACCGCTCAACCCTACGGCTTTCCCTCCGTACTGGTTTATCATTCCTACAATTTCCTTGTTAATTTTACCTGCCAGCACCATTTCCACCAGATCAATAGTCTC
>SL_3KL_010_SEDDRAFT_10001008_pt1 | contig 24961 bp, 13 predicted proteins | sample SodLakKL_010_SED_2_FD_10381 | JGI IMG/M metagenome (IMG submission 10381) | reverse complement strand
TGGATCATTTTTAAGAATTAAGGGCGAAGTGGTAAACAATGTAAACCACTTCGCTTTTTTTATTGGTGTCCAATCAGACCGGTAACATGTTCAATCACACAAGCTGAATTTTGGAGAAATATTACACTTTAAATGTCCTGTAGTAATATATGGACGTTTCAATGGACAAATACCCAACAACTTTAACCGTAAAACCGGTTAACTAACTGGACAAATGACATGTCTTGACCCTGAGGACCCATCAGGACACAAAAATTTAAAAGATTCAACTATGACATCTATGCGATCAATACTGTTAGCCGGCTTTGGCCTTTTATTTTCGATGGGGCTGACTGCTCAGACTCTGGACGACGCCATACGCCTTTCCACCCTTGACCACACCGGAACTGCCAGATACATGGGGGCAGGTGGTGCTATGACAGCGCTGGGTGCAGATTATTCAGCCTCGGCCTACAATCCAGCGGGATTAGGTCTCATCCGCAGGAGTGAACTCACCTTTACTCCCCTGCTCTACTCCAACAATACCGACGCCAGATGGTCTGCCAATCGAGAAAATGACCGGTTTTCCAACCTGCAATTTTCCAACTTCGGGCTGGTAATTTCCGGGCAGCCCGGCAACTCAGGGTCTTTTACCAATTTCTCATTCGCAGTGGGTTACAACAGGCTGGCTAATTTCCACTCCCATATTTTTTCAAGTACCCGCAATGAGGGAAGTATTTTAGACCGCTTTACAGAATTGGGAAGAGGACTTGATCCGGAGCGCATTGACGACTTTGAAGTGGGTCCGGCCTACGATGCATTTGCCTTGCTCTTCAATCAGAACGACAATACTTACTCCACCGATCTTATACCAGGCACCGAATTGAGGAAAGAACACACATTCCGGACTGAGGGTAGTATCAATGAAATATACCTCTCTTTTGCAGGCAATCTGAGGGAAAAACTAATTATGGGACTTACACTCAGTGTGCCCATTGTAAATATTACCGAGGACAAAATTTATTTTGAAGAAGATGAAGATAGGGAGCAGGGATTTCGATCCTTTGAATTCTCAGAAACCGATGAATTAACCGGAGTTGGATTTCAACTCAAGGCAGGTATGATCTACCGACATTCCCAGGCATTGCGATTTGGTCTTGCCATTCATTCGCCAACATGGTATTCCTTGTCCAGTGAATTCACCACATCAGCTACCTACGATTACGATTTAAATTGGTTGCAGGAAAATACCGATTTCCCTCCACCAGTTCCCGGCCCTCAGACAGCAGATTCCCCCCGCGGACTTTTTGACTACAACTTTACTGCTCCCTGGAGGATAATGAGTGGGGTTGGTTACCTCATCCAAAACAGAGGTTTTATATCTTTCGATATTGAGTATCTGGATTACACCAGTGGTCGATTCAACTTTGATTCGGGCTTTTCCTCCGATGAGCGGGTCAGAAACAACGAGATAAGTAACGAACTGGGCGGTGCTCTGAATTTCAGACTGGGTGGAGAACTCGCATTGGACCTTTTCAGAGTGCGAGGAGGACTGCAGTTTATTGAAAGTCCATTTGAATCAGTTGATGACAGAGACCTCATCTGGAGTCTGGGAGTGGGTATTCGGGAGTCTGACTTTTTTCTCGACCTGGCCTACCAGCGAGGCCTCCGTGAAGGGGCCTATAACCCCTACCAGGTTCCGGGTGCTGAAGCACAACAACGCGTACTCACAGATGCCACCGTCAGTCGGATCGCACTAACTGCAGGTTTTAAATTTTGAGATGCAAGCGCTCATTTTTCTTGCATTAACCCAATGGATTTCGTAAATTTGGGCCCGCTTAAATTATCAAGAAATTATAGAAGATGCACTACTACAAAATGGGGAAAATACCCCACAAAAGACATACTCAGTTCCGGCAATCCAATGGGGAGTTGTACCACGAAGAACTTTTTTCTACCGTAGGATTCGACGACAAAGCATCACTGCTTTACCACGTTCAGCCACCAACCAAAATATTACAGGCGGGTGATCCAAAGGATGTTAAGCCGGAAACAATTCACGACAAGCAACTTAAGCACCGCTGCCTGATGGGCTTTAACGTAAGTCCGGTTGACGATTACCTTCAGAGCAGGAAACCGGTACTGGTCAATGGAGATTGCAAAATAATACTCGCAGCACCAAAAAAGGGGAACAGCGACTACTTCTTCAAAAATGCGGATGCCGATGAGGTGATTTTCATACACGAGGGAAGTGGAAAGATAAGAACCCAGTACGGAAACCTCAATTTCAAATACGGGGACTACATCGTAATTCCCAGAGGCACTATCTACAAGCTGGAATTCAAGGATGAAAACAACCGCTTGTTTATCGTAGAGTCTTACAGTCCAGTGGTGACTCCTAAGCGCTACCGCAATCAATTCGGACAGTTGATGGAGCACTCCCCTTTCTGTGAAAGAGACATTAGAAAACCCGAAGAACTGGAAACCCACGATGAGGAGGGGGACTTTTTGTTCTACATCAAAAAAGAGGATGCACTCTATCCGTACCATTACGGAAGTCATCCCTTCGATGTGGTAGGCTGGGATGGATACGTCTATCCATACATTTTCTCCATTCACGATTTTGAGCCCCTCACAGGACGGATACACCAACCCCCACCGGTACATCAGACTTTTGCAGCGAAAGGATATGTGATATGCTCATTTGTCCCACGGTTGTACGACTATCACCCCCTGGCCATTCCCGCACCTTACAACCACTCCAACATTGACAGCGACGAAGTGCTATACTACGTGGACGGAGATTTTATGAGCAGGGACAATGTAGAGCGCGGAATGATTACTCTCCACCCGGGTGGGATTCCTCACGGCCCACATCCCGGCACGGTGGAAAAATCCATCGGCAAAAAAGAGACCAAAGAACTGGCGGTCATGGTTGATACCTTCAGACCGCTACTGATGACCACTCATGCAGTGGATATTGAAAACAAGGATTATTACAAGAGTTGGAAAAAATAAAACTGCGCAAAAAATGGATACTTTAACAAGTAAAGAAAAGAAAACAGTTAGGGACACTTTCCCTATCAATGGAACCGATTTTATAGAGTTTTACGTGGGCAATGCAAAGCAGTCCGCCCTCTTTTACCAGGCCGCTTTCGGGTTTAAACTGGTGGCCTACAAAGGACCTGAAACGGGCAGCAAAGAAACCGTGAGCTACGTGCTGGAACAGGGCAAAATACGGCTGGTCCTCACCTCTGCATATGAGCCGGACCACGAAATTCTCAAGCATGTGCAATTGCACGGTGACGGCGTTAAAGTACTCGCACTGTGGGTGGAAGATGCGCGAGAAGCGCACGAGAAAGCCGTTGAACGCGGTGCCAAATCGGCCTTTGAACCATATACCATGAGTGATGACAATGGCGAGGTCGTACTTTCAGGAATTCACACCTACGGAGAGACTATCCACACTTTTGTGGAGAGAAAAAATTACTCGGGTACTTTTATGCCCGGTTTTCAGCCCAAAGAGAGCCTTCGAAAAGTGGAACCGGTGGGTCTCAAATACGTGGATCACTGCGTGGGCAATGTTGAACTGGGCGATATGAATCGCTGGATAAAATTCTACCAGGAGGTACTCGGATTCAAACTCCTCATCACTTTTGACGACAAGGATATCAGTACCAAATACACCGCTCTGATGAGCAAGGTTGTTTCCAGTGGTAACGGTTACATCAAGTTTCCAATCAATGAACCTGCCAAAGGACTTAAAAAATCCCAAATTGAGGAATACCTCGACTTTTACAAGTCAGCCGGGGTTCAGCACATAGCTGTCTCTACCGACGACATCATCAAAACAGTGGGTCAATTGCGAAAGAATGGGGTTGAATTCCTCTACGTACCGGACAATTATTACGAGGATCTGCTGGACAGGGTCGGAGATATAGACGAAAGCATCGAAGACCTGAAGTCCCAAAATATCCTGGTGGACCGGGATGATGAAGGTTACCTGCTGCAAATATTTACCAAACCGGTTCAGGACAGGCCCACTTTGTTTTACGAGATTATTCAAAGAAAAGGGGCCCAGTCATTTGGAAAAGGCAACTTCAAGGCTCTTTTTGAAGCCATTGAAAGAGAACAGGAACTAAGGGGTACGCTTTGACCCCTAAGCTCTCCTGCCTTATTGACTTTTGAAGAGATTCAGGCTTAGTAATTACTTTGTCGAAGAAGAAAGCTGCATGAGGTAATATTATACCACTATTGTCTCTCCCTTAATGGCCAAAACGACAACTTCCGTCAAAACACAAACTTGGAGGTGAGCCGAATCGAGAGGTTTCTGGAGAAAGAGGAAAAGGCGTAATTTCCAACTCTGTAGTAAAATCCAAGTCCCGTGGTACCTAAAAGCCTGTTGACTTCAAAACCTGTTTCGAAATAACCCTGGTCGGTTGAGAGCAATTCAATGTTTTGATGCTTTTCAAGGTCCACATCAAGGGTTCCATACATTCCCCGGGCTACAAATTCAAGATGGGGAGCACTTCTGGAATCGAGACTGAACAACAAACTGCCCAGGTCGTAGCGAAGCATGAGCATTACAAAACGGTCGTTGGTGAATTCAACCGGCCTCATGGTCTCGAAGGAATTTCGGTCAGCCACACTGATTCTCCTCCAAAACCCGGTATTGTCCAGGGCACTGTATTTTCCTGTAAACAAGCCTGAATATGGAATATCCCCGAAAACAGCACCGGCGGTTAGTTCGGCGGTGAGTCTGCCAAATGCCGGGAACCTCCTTTCAAATAATCCCGAAAATACCAATCGCTGGAAGTCAAATTCTCCACCGGCAAATCCATCTATACCATGTGCGTAGGACAAATAAAACCGCGGATAGGTGAAGTTGAGCGACTGTCTGCCTCGCATCCCCTGAAAATAGCGGTCACCCGGTGCAAAAGCAGCTTCAAAATTCAGGGTCGAAAAGACATATTCCCGGCTTCCTTCCGAGTTGGCTTCGCTTAAGTAGCGGTAATCACCCATCACTTTCCTGTTCTGACGCTTGACTGACATCCTGGTTTGAAAATTTGCCCTCGGGTGGAAGTCAACAAAAGCGAGGTACTCATTGGTCAGGTCAAACTGGGTGATAAAAATAGGCCTCACAACATTGGTAAGTAAGCCCCCGGTGCGCCTAAGGCTGTGTTCAATGCCGGCGGTTTCAAACAATTCGCGCTGGTAACCTACCCCAAGTCGAATTTGATAGTCCTCGTTCAACAGCACATTTGCATCACCACCGTATTTGCTTCTGCCGTCTCTAAATCCGTGGCCAAACCAGCCACCCATTTCAAAAACTTCACTAAACCGGTGATTGGTCCTCAAACCGGCCCCGAGTCTAAATCCCTCATATACGTTGAAATTCACTATGCGGTTGAGTTCCAAATCCACTTTTCCAATAGATATCCGTCCTGAAAAAAGGGCCATCATCCACTCTGCCCTGCGTTCAAAATCGTGCTCCTCTCCCAAACTATCCATAAAGTGGTAAGCCCTCAGCTCTTTGGAGTCCAACGGATTTCTCCTGTGTTGGGTCCAAAACAGGGAGTCACGCCTGGAGGCATCACGATTTAGGACTACATCAACAGGACCTATTCGAACCTGGTCGCGTGGCAGGTTTATCTCAATACTATCCAAATAAGTTCTGACCTTCAATTGAGGATTAACGTCTCCCATATCCACCATGTGCAGGTTGAGTTCAGTGTCCAATTGAACGGGGAACCAATACTCCCCATCGATTTTTTCATACTGCTGACGGATGGTTACATTGGCCCCCTCCTCTTCACGGGCAGGGCCTGCGATGACATTTTGTATGGCAAAATCCGGTACATGAATATACAGCAATCCCTCCAAAGCAGGAAAATTTCGCCCCTCCACAGGATAGTAAGCGACCACATAAGTGGTGTCCTCTGGAGTGCTACCCATAATAGTATCCCTTATATGAAATTCGTAATACCTGCTAAAATTCCTGCTGATGGGACTTTTATAAGCGGTGCCAAAAAGCACAAACTCACTGTCGTAAAATGAGAACGACTGGAGTTCAGTGCCCAACAGTACAAAAATGGGATTCTCAAATCCGGAGGTGCGACTGGCCAGCACCTCCTCTCTATTGGCAGCCGGTCTCCTGAATACACGCTCCACCACAGATTCCATCATAAAGAGATGTTGCCGGTCAATGAACTTCACCAGATTCTGAAAACTGGTATCGTTCTTTTCCAGACGCTCCTGGCGCACCAACGAATCGATGTCAATGGTCACATGCAGTTTATTGTAGGATAGATATCTAAAGGAGGTGTTATTCTCTGGATTGTGCTTTCTCCTGTTTTCAAAAACCCCGCGAATGAGACGGTGTGCAGGATTCTCGCCGGCTTCTACCACTACTTCGGAAAGTCCTACCACCGCAGGGCGCATTTTTATTACCACCGATTCACCTTTCAATGCGTCAATGGTAACCGTTTTTGACCGATAGCCCACGTAGGACAACCTCAAACTGACGGCATCTTCCTCTGGCTCAAAGGAAAAATACCCCTCTAAATCAGTGACAAAACCGGCCTGAACTCCCTCCACCACAATATGAACAAAGGGCAGCCCATCCCCTGTTCTCTGGTCAACGACCCGACCTTCTATTTGATTCTGAGCTACCACTCCTGCAAATGGGACGAGGCAAACCATCGACAAAATGATAAATACAGACCAGTTATTCTCGCACCAACTATTTAATCGGGACTTCATTTTTTTCATGCCTATTCGTGAGTTTGTATTGCCACTGGAAAAATAAGAACGCATCCTATAAACCTAATTGGCCAATTTCTATGTAAAGATACAAGGGACATTTCAATCCAGGATTTTTTTAGCCAAATGGAGGTTATCTGCAGACCAAACTGCCTGAATCATGGATTTCCCCATGCAAAAAAACGGATTTACAGATACCGGAGGCTCACAGCTCGATATCCAAAGAAAATTAAGACACCGCGACTCTATCCACTGGGTTTCCTTCTGACCGCTCAAAACAATTTCCCCAGGATTTGCCTAACTTTGGTGGAAAAACCAATGGCATTTACCAATTTTGAATTCAAGGCATCGGTGAAAGACTGCGAAATTAACGAGAAGCAACTATTGGAATTGCAGCCAAAATTTGCCGGGCAAGACAATCAGACTGACACTTATTTCCACAGCAAATCGGGGAGATTAAAACTGAGGGAGGGAAATATAGAAAATGCTCTGATTCTCTATCACAGAAGTGACGACCCCAAGGCCAGGGAATCAAAGGTGATTTTACAAGAGGTGGCACAGGACAGCAGAATTAAGGAAATATTGACCGTATCCAACGGTGTTTGGACGGTGGTAAAAAAGACCCGGCGAATATACTTCATTGACAATGTCAAATTTCACTTCGATAAACTCGACAAATTGGATGATTTTGTAGAGGTGGAAGCCATTGACCGGACAGGAGACATGCCCCTTGAACAACTCAGAGGCCAATGCGAATACTACAGAAATTTTTTCGGTATAAATCCCAATCAAATTTTAGCCGAATCCTATTCAGATATGATTCTGAAAATGGGCACTTAGGCTGACAGCCTCAAGCTGTCAACTCAAATAAAATCCTTAGATTTGTTCGCAGGAAATACAGATTAGACCGAGTGAAATTTTTAAGCAAGAAGTTTTTAATCGACACCCTGGGTCCCGGATTGTTGCTTGCGGGAGCAGCCATTGGGGTCTCACATTTGGTGCAGGCAACAAGAGCAGGGGCTGATTACGGATTTGCCCTTTGGTGGGCCCTCGCCTTTGCATGTCTCACCAAATACCCCTTTTTGGAATTTGGTCGCCGGTACACCTCTGCTACAAACAATGACCTGGTAAAGGGATACAGGGAAATGGGACTCATGCCCTTCAGCGTTTTTACCATAATCACAGTAGGCACCATGTTTGTGGTCCAGGCCGGAGTAACCATTGTCACAGCCGGACTCGCCGAACAGTTATTTGGATTGGGGTTGAGCAGCATCCAATGGAGTTTAATCATTATCGGTTTCTGCATTTCACTGCTTTTTGTCGGCAGGTATGGGGGGCTGGATATCACCATGAAGGTCATTGTCTCACTACTCGCTCTGGCTACGCTTGCAGCAGTGTTGATGGCATTGGCGGCCGGGGCGGGTAAAACCGTTGTCCAACAGCCTCCTCCTGAATACTTCAATATTGCAGGAATAGCCTTTGTCATAGCATTTATCGGATGGATGCCCATTCCCATTGACGCATCTGTTTGGCAGTCCATTTGGATGAAAGAAAAGCGTTGGCAATCAGGCCACCAACCGAGTCTCAGGGAATCACTCTGGGATTTCAATATAGGCTATCTTATGGCTTGCATTATGGGCCTGCTATTTTTTCTGTTAGGAGCCTTTGTGATGTTTGGAGGTGGTGTCTCATTTGCATCGGGAAGTCTTGAATTTTCAGCCCAATTGGTAAGCATGTACGGGAATGCCCTGGGGCCCTGGAGTGAACCCATCATTTCCATTGCCGCTTTTACAGCCATGCTGACCACTACCCTGGCGGTTCTGGATGCCTTTACAAGGGTGATGACCCGGATTATTTCCATAAATACAGAGCAGGACAGAAAGAGACTAGTACGAAAGAGGACCTACAACCTCTTTCTGTTCATCATTCCCGGAGTGGCGCTAATCATTCTGAACGCCCTTACCGGCACCTTCACTGCTTTTATCGATTTTGCCACCGGGCTATCCTTCTTGTCGGCTCCGGTTTTGGCATGGTTTAATTACAGTCTTATCACATCTGACAATATCCCAAAAGAAGCCCGACTATCAAAAGGTTATAAGACATTTTCCCTCATCTGCCTGACCTGTTTGGTTGTATTTGCTGCAGCTTATATTGCGTACCTCCTCGGAGCACTCGACCTCATATTTTGATTCATCACAGTCAATTTAATATCATCCATTTTCCCCATTCAGCTTTGTGAGCACATATATCATCTAATTCACTCATAGGTTAAATAAATTACAAAGCGGTTGACCGCTACGCTCAATTTGGGAAATAGGACTTAATTTTGGTGCATCGTGGAAAAAATGTGTCTTTAGAAAAAATATTTTTCAAAAAGCTTGCACACGTATTAAATATTTCCGTAATTTGTAGCTGATTTTAAGTCAAAGGAAAATGAGGTCTCAAATCTGGATTACACCACTGTTAGCTCTGCTCTTTTGGGCCTTTCCCACGGAGGGTTGGACAGCCCCATCCACGCACCCGCAAGTTTCCGTAAAAGCAGGTGACGGAGTTATTCGCCTGTTGCAGCGCTACAACCTACATCAATATCCTTGCAATTACGACAAATTTCACGAGCTGAATAGCATGAGCCCTCAGCAAAATTTGCACAGGGGAAGAAGGTACAAACTTCCAGTCACGGTCTGGGAGTACGATGGAACGAGTATTCGATCGACCATTGGGATTGACGATTGGGACCAGGCAGTGGCCATTCAGAAATACAACGAGCGACTCGTTAGTTCAGGAATTTTGGGTAAAGACTACAGGGCGGGAGGCGAATTGTGGGTGCCTCATCATCTTTTTGGCTGTGAGGATGAGGGTCCCAGAGCGGTAACTGCTGCGAGCAGAACTATTAACTTCCCACTTTTTGGCCCGCAATACGCAGATGTCGCTGTAAAGAGCAATATGTTGCAGGGCAAGGTATATTACCTTAAAAGCGGCCATGGTGGTCCTGATCCTGGTGCTATGGGAAACTACAATGGTCACACCATATGTGAGGATGAATATTGCTACGATGTAACGCTGAGATTGGCCAGAAGGCTAAAAGAACATGGCGCTACTGTCCACCTCATAGTCAAAGACCCCTATGATGGAATTAGAGACGACAAAATCCTTCTCTGTGACAACGACGAAGTCCATCACGGAAACAGGAGAATTCCCTCTAACCAACTGGCGCGATTGAGAGACCGGGCGAGGATTGTAAATCAGCTATACAAGCAGGAGCGAAATAACGGTGCCACTGAACATCTGAAGTTATCAATCCACATTGATTCAAGGCCTCCCAACCAAAGGCAGGATGTTTTTTTCTACCACTACAATCACAGCAGACAGGGAAGACAGGCAGCTCAGCAGTTGCAAACGGTTTTCAGGGAAAAGTACAATCAACACCGCCCTTCCAGACCCTACAGGGGAACAGTTTCAGGGCGAAATTTATATATTTTGCGGACCACTACCCCGCCTGCTGTAATGATTGAATTGGCCAATATCAGAAATCAAAATGACCTCATGCGGGTGATCTTACCGTCCAATCGACAGGCCCTTGCGGATTGGATTTTTGAAGGTCTGGCCGGATTCAGTCCCTGATCAAACCAGTTCTCCGTAACCTCATTTTCCGCACTCTCAAGCCGGCATCAGAATTTCCCTACAACACTTTGGGGTTCATCGCACTGACTTTTTCAATCTCCAATAAAAAATTGGTGCCAATTTTCCCTGACTGTCATTCTGCTAAAACTCAATTGTCTAAACTACATTACCGGGATTGGATTTTTCCACCCGAAAACACTTTTACGGTTACAATTTACCCCGTGTAATCTAAAACAACTCCTTCAAAAAGCCTTCAAGGACACATGTAGATTTGATGTATGAAGCTTTCATTCCAGCTTTTTCTCAGCCCTTGCTGAGTGGAATAAAAAAAGTGCTTCAGCGGAATTAATTTTTCTCCAACTGAAGCACTTTCTATTTTTGGTATCTCTGACAGACACTAAATTTTCATACCGGGTCAAACACCAATCCGCTACCGCACAATATTGACATTGCCGGTTTCGACATACTCGCCTCCACAATTGCACATCACATAGAGGTGATAGCCATAGGCGCCCGCAGGAGCTTGTTTACCCTCGAAGAACCCGGTCCAGCCTTCGTCCTGGTCATCGGTCTCAAAAACCTTTTGTCCGTAGCGATTGTAAATCATAAGTTCAACCTCAATAATGTGAACTCCGCGCACGAAAAGTACATCATTTGTACCGTCTCCATTGGGAGAAAAAGCATTGGGCAAAAATACATACGGTGGCTCACAGGGTAATACAATAACTTCAACTGTAACTGAGTCACCAGCTATACAGCCATACTCATCCTCTACTTCAACATAGTAGGTGGTTGTTTTTTCCGGGAAGGCCACCGGATCCTTAATAGTCGTATCAGAGAGGGTCAATTCTGCGGAGGTGTCTGTCCAGGTGTAATCCCAGAAAGGGCTCCCATTCAGTACATCCAGGTTGGATTCCTCTCCTTTAATTATTTCATCAGGAATTGCAACTGCTATTAATATGTCACTCAAGTCCCTTGGGGAGACCTGCACGGATTTGACTTCCGTACAACCGGCCTCATTGGTAACCGCAACCGTGTAGGTGGTCGGACCTTCCGGCACTATATGTAAAGTATCATCCCGGTGACCGGAGACAATCGATGGGTGGTCCATCCATTCGATGATGTATTCCTCATCAGGATCAAGCCCGGTAATGACAATAATGGTAGGCTCCAGGACACAAAGTGTATCCTCCGCTCCAACCTCAAAATCAAAGTCAAGAGGGTCAAAAATCACCGGAATGACCTGGGTGCGCTGACAGCCAAATTCATCGGTAACCACTACCGTGTAAAAATCTGACTGACCGGCTTCAACTACAATCTCTCTGGTGATTCCAACTACACTGTCCTGATCATCTGTCCATACCACACTTACTGGTACAGTATCCGGTTGGACATCCACACTGATTGTAAACTCACCTTCATCACATTGTAGAAGGGTATCGACGCTAGTTTCAATTTCAAACTCAGGTGGAACTACAATGTCAATAGTGTCAAATAGAATGCAAGTAGTGTCAGCATCAGGATCAAATACAATCACGGTAACCCTCGTATCTTCGTCCACTTGCAACACTTGTGTGGCCGCCTCAGGGTCGTCAAACAATTCCGGAGGGCTCCATTCGTAAACCAAATTGGGATCACCGTTAGGATTGAGGGTAACTTCTTCTGCAAAGCACGATATAACAGTATCCTGAAGATTAATATCGAAGAAGTTGATAACTATCTCAGCTTTTGCGGAGTCAGGACAAAATCCAAGAGAACTTAGCACAACGGTATAAACCCCTTCTTCTTCGTAAGTATGGGACGGATTGCGTTCAGTACTTGTATTCCCATCACCAAAATCCCAGACCACTGGAAAACTCCCTCCGGTGGTAATGGTAAAATGCACGGTACTATCCCCACAGGTGTAATCGTATTCAAAGTCCACTTCCTCAAAGGGATGAAACTCAACAACTATGGAATCCCGCAATTCACAGCCAAATTGGTTGACCGCATCAAAATATAGTATCTCCACAATCGGGACATCACTGAAAACTTCAATTTGAAGTTGATCAAGGTCTCCGACAATTATGTCATTTGGTTCCCACATTATGGAAACAGTGTCCAGTGGGTCAATATTCACTAAATTGATCACGCCTGTTTCTCCAGCGCAAAAATCATATCTGTCCTGATACTCAAGGTTCACTATAAAGCTCCTGAGGTCAACACTGTCTCTTATCAGACATTCGCTGATGGTATCAATTCCAGTAAAATACACCGTTTGGCTGATGGGCACATCGATGAGAAGAGTGTCTCCCTGACCAATCAAATCACTGTATTCATCATCACTGTACCAATTTCCACTTCCGGGCACCATGCCTTCCGCAACAACAATTCGCTCGAGGTCACAACTGTCCGCGAGGTCGGTGAATACAAACTCGCTTACCGGCTTTACAATTACCATAACTGAGTCTTCAAGTGTACAAATCCCATCGGTAACAGAAACCCGGTAAAGCCTACTGGAATCGATCGAAACCAATGGATTGTGCGGATTGGTTAAATCCAGCCCTTCTTCGGGTTCCCAGGTGTAAGTCAACCCCGGATCGCTTTGTGCAACTATTTCTGTGGGTTCGAACGGACAGACTTCCACCGTATCCCCCAGGAACTCAAAGTCAATTATATTTAATTCAATATTTTCTTTGGTCAATGATTCTGTACAACCGTTGGAGGAAAGTAGCTCAAGGGTTATATCTATGGTCAGTGGATCCTTAAAGACCCATTGTGGCAAACTGTCATTTGACACTAAAATGGTATCTCCCGTATCAACAATCCAGGTCCACTCAACAATATGACCTATCGTATCAAGGCTTTTATCAATGGGAGCGAGCACAAGTGAATCCACACACTCATCCAGTACCACCTCGAAATCAGGGATCAATCCATTGATCTGAACATCGATGGGCTTGGTCAGTGTATCAAAACAGAGGGTGTCCAGGGCTGCCACCAGTGTCACGTAGTACCTACCGGTATCAGGGAATGTATAGGGCGGCGGATCTTCTTCATCCGTAAAAAACTCGGGACCATCCCCGCTATCTATAAACCACTCGTAATTATCTGCATCTACACTGGTATTGAAAAAAGTCACGGTGCGGTCCTCATCACAAAGCACCTCGGGCAATTCAAAATCCGCTATCGGTCCCTGTTCACAACTCCTCACATCCATTTCAAAATCCCGTCTGAAAGAGTTGATAAGGCGACCATCCCTGTATTCTTCTATACATATTCCCACCAAAAATTGCCCATTGATTAAAGGGGTGCCTGTCAACACACCCGTTTCCGGGTCAATGGTCAGCGGATCGTCAGGATTTCCGAGCATATCGGAGGTAGAGTAAATTGTATCTACCCATGTCACAGGATTATAGGCAGAGTCAAGTGTATTATTGGGAGGTCTGTTCGGAGGTTGGGGTTTGGAAGTACCCTGACTTGCACCTGTTAATGGCGCACACAGTCTGTAAACCACGGAATCGCCATCAATATCTGGTCCTCCCTGGTCAATTTGGAAAGGAACTCCTCTACAATAATACAAGGGTGGGAAATCAGCTAAATCCGGTGCAGAATTGCAACTGGTCCTGGCCTCACGGCTAAATTTAACCATCAGCGACATACCTGTTTCAAGCGGATCTTCAATGTTATCCAAAATTTGATTCCGGCAACAGCGCTGATATACAAAGTACAAGTCCGGCGCTTCACGTCTAAAGTTAAATACAACCACTCTGTAAACTGCACGCTCTATACACAAATCCCCGGGCTGACGATCTTCCAGACAGGTTGCTGGGATTGTTTCCTGGATGGTATCAGCCCCCATAAATGGAATTTGAATTTGCTGATGGCCGGCATCTCCCACATCAACTACGTTGAATCTATGACTATTACGTCTAAAATTATCGTTTGAGTCTCTCATAAATACTCCAATGGAAGCCGGGTCATCAAAAACAGCCCCATCCTGCGCATTCTCACAATCCCTCAAAACGGTGAGCTTTATCTCAAATCTACCGTCACCGAGGCAACGATAAGTAAGTTCACCACCTACAATATGGGTGGCCATTACCTCCACCGGGGTGGCCCAAAAGAACAGCATAGCGACAAAAACCATGGTTGCACGGAGTAACTTGCCTGTCCGTCCCGATTCTTTTCTCAAATGTATATTGGTATCTTGCATTTCTTTTACTTTGGAATTAGAAACTAACACATCCCTGATCATTGCCCCACTTTAATTTTTATGATCTCGACACGCCTCTCTTTAGATGCACCCAGACTGTAAATGGAATTTCGCTCGTCGTCCAAATCTCCAATAACATCAGGTGGTGCTTGAGTCGAACCAAAAGACTCTTCACGTATATTCAAAAGTCCCTCATCCAGGTACTGCACCAAAATCCCATCCTCGTATTCCCTCATTTCATTAATCACACTATTTACACGCCTGAATCCAAGGATCATATTGTACTCTCGAGAGGCTCTGGGCGAAGCATAACCCTTTAGATGGATGTCCACCCGGTCCCCGGCTTTAAGGTGTGGGACCAATACTTCCAGAAAACTGGCCAGATCATCATAACCCTTCTTGAGCTCGGTTTCAAAAAATCTGTTGAGTCCCAGGGCTTCTTCATCTCTCTCTTCTCCATCAAGCGGCTCGGTGTACCGATCTATGAATTTATCCTTCTTTTCGTAATAAGGCCCGAATGTCTCAGAATACATCACATCAGTTTGTCTGCTCCAGCTCCTTCTATCTGGCTCATCGTTGTCGAAATACAGAACCAGTGGCAAGAAGTCAGCCAAATCTCCTATATCGAGATAAAGGCGTTTAACTACCCGGTCCAAACCGGCGTAATCTTCCGGTTCCAGGAGCTCAGTAGCACTTGTATAACCCTTTCTATTGGCCACAATGCGGTAAGTAAAACCCCGTTGGATCGGGAAATTAAAGTAATTAGAATCAGGATTGGTATATTCCTGTCTTTCTCTATCCAAATCGTCTGTGTTGATAACCGCAACCTCCACTCCCAGTAAGGGCAATCTGGTTCTCGCATCAAAGACCAACACATCCAATTCAACCTGATCGGGTCGCAGGTATATTTGCTTGACAATTTCATCCTCGTCTTCGTCCAACTGTCTCGTATCTAGGTAAATGGTATCGGGCATGTAGCCCTCTTTTTCGGTCACTACCATGTACTCCCGGTCCCTGTCCAGTGGAAAACGATACTCCACCTCGTCCGGCGAGTAGTGTTCTATCACCAGGTTCTCCGGATCAGCTCTGTCCACCAATCTTACAACAGCGCCAGGTAGCGAATCTCTTGTAATCGCATCAAAGGTCTGCGTGATAAGATGCACCGATGGCAGTATATCCACCTCATAAATGTCAAAACAGCATGCCTCCATTTCCTCATCAACGAAAAAGGATTGCTCCCTGTTGGACGAAAACAATGCTGTACGACTGTTATCAGAAAGGGTGTAGTAAGTCTCGTCATAGCTGGTATTGAGTGGGTAGCCCAAATGGGTAATAACTCCCCATTGTCCGTTCTCATCATAGGCTTTGTAGATATCAAAACCACCGAGTCCTTTTCTACCATCACTTGAAAGATACAAGGTGTGTGTAGCATGGTGGTAAAATGGAGTTATATCGTCCTCTTCAGTATTGAGGGACTCCACATTAAATGGAATTCCAAATTCGCCGTCATCAAGTATCTCCACTGCCCAAATATCCATCCCCCCAATACCTCCGGGCCGGTCCGAAACAAAGTACAGCACTTCCCGCATGGTCATCGGATCGAGTCCAACAGATGGCTGGGTAGCTGTATAGCCCTCCACATTAACAGTATCCGGCAGTCTGACTGCAGTGCCCCACTTACCATCTTCAATATCCCGGTAATAGAGTTCACAGTTTATCCGCCTTCCGGTCACATAATCGCATATTGTGTAATATACACGGTCCAGTTCCGGTGTAAATGCATTGTGGGCAGTATGTCTGCCAGGCAAATTAATGGTGTCTGGCAGCGGCTCTGCAAATTCTCCATCAGATTTCAAAATATGGGTGACGGGGCGGGGTGGGATATAATCATCCTCGGGGTTATCAAACTGCATGGAGGAGTAATATATGGTATCATCCACATTTACTGCACCGAATTCTGTAAAAGGAGTGTTGATCTCTGAGCCCGTGTGATTAATAATATATTCTTCTACGGGATTATCGACAATATCAACTGCCCACTGAGAGGCCTCCATTAACCTACGGGCGCGTTTGGTATATTCTTCATCATCTCCCTCATATTCACTCAGGTAAATACTGAACCGCTCAGCGGCTTCTTCGTACTTACCCTGCCTCATTTTCATCAGTGCGAGATAAAATCCGGCATTTGGATACTCACCCTCTGTCTGCATATCAAATACCCTGGCATAGTGTTCCTCAGCCATGCGAAACGCATTGAACAATCTGGCGGATCGCGCCACATTGTATATTTGATCGATGTTGCTCGTATCGAATTCCAGGGCATTGCTGTGATAAACCAGCGCCGAGTAAAAATCTTCGTTCTCCTCTGCTTCATCGGCTGCTTCCAAAAAGGCATTCAATGTCTGCGTCTGAGACAAAACCGGTAATAATAGCAGTGGAAATAATATCAGGTAACTGTATATTTTCATTGGGATTGCTTGTTTTAGAATATGGGACAGGTCTTAAAATTGTGCAATGGCCTCACCTTGGTGATTATATACCTGAAGGATATTTCAGGTCCACCGTAGCGCTGGGTAGCTACTCTGAAGTCCGACAAGTTAATATCGTAACTAACGCCCACGTACCAACTATTGAAATCAAAAGCAATCATCGGGACCACCGCATCAACCTCGTCATCATTTAGTCTCGCCATACAACCTATGTCCATTATAAACTGCCTTCCTCTTTGCTGGTTGATGTGAAAACTCAACAACATTGCAGGTACATACTCATGCGCGGACCCCTGAAACTGGGCCATTCCCTTTACCTTCAAATCCAGTAAGTTGCTCAACTGCCAACTGGAAGCCAGCATAACCGTAAATCTATTGGGCCAATCGATGTCTCCGTCATCGTAAAAGGTGTGATTAGGTGAATTGATGTGGTGAATTGCACCGCCGATATTTAAGTTGGTTCTCGCGGTTTGCTGCCATCTGTAGTTTACACCGGCACCAAATGTACCAAAAGAAAAGCCGTGACGGCCCTCGTCAAAAGGTTCTCCACTCGAAAGCGCAGGATTGAACATCAGTCCGTCAAACTGACTGTCCCACTGCAAATTATCGCCGTAGTGAAATGAACGGTCCAAATAACTTCCCTGAATACCTATGGTCAGCAGATTATTTTCGTCGCGGGCAGCTGTATAAGAAAGAGACAGCCCGGCCTGAAGCGTAACCATTCGTGAGTCACCGGATTTATCGTAATTGAGGAGGAGTCCACCGCTGAAAAAATTATCCGGATTTCGCGGATTGATAAATTTTTGGTCGTAACTTCCAGAAAAGGACAGGTAGGGAACCGGTACTGAATACCACTGATGACGATAATTGGCATAAATCCGTTGATCCCCGTTAAATATCCCAGTCAATGCCGGATTTTTATTCAGTGGACTGTTAAAAAATTGGCTGTAATGAAGGTCCTGTCCCTGGAGGGCGTACCCACTGAGGATAACAAAGACCAGCAACAAAAGACTGATTCTCATCCGTATAAGTATTTTCAATACAACTGGTTTATTTATTTTGCGACTGTGCTATCTTTGTAAAAAATCACCTAAGAAACACCTCAACGCATTGTTATCTGCAAAAACCGTACTATCTTTTCAAATACGGTCAAACGTCTTTCAAAGCACAAGATAAGAATTAAACAAATTTTGCCAAAAATTAATTCCCTGACCATGATAAGTAGAAAAAAAACAGAGGCTTTTAACATTAAGATACCTTCTCCGGAGCAAGTGTCCACCCTGGATAAATACACTATTGAATTCGAACCTGTTTCCTCCCTTGATCTCATGGAAAGGGCTTCGCACATTTTCTGCGATTGGCTAGCGTCAAAGTTTCCTGATAAAACCGCGACTTTGACTTTTCTCTGCGGCCCGGGAAACAATGGCGGCGACGGATTGGCAAGTGCCAGAATTATGGCTGAAAAAAAATACAGAACCGAAGTCCATTTTGTGGGTGATCTACAAAAAACTTCACCCGATTGCGCGACAAATATAAAAAAATTTAGAGAACTCTGCCCAGGCCATTTCAATGTTCTTGAAAACCCTGAGCATTTAAGGAAAATTCATGACAATAACATTCTCATTGATGCAATTCTGGGAAATGGGCTGACGCGGCCTCTGGAAGGCAGATTAAAAAAAATTGCAGAGATCGTCAATGAGTTGCCTAACTCCGTTGTTGCCATCGATATCCCTACAGGTTTATTTGCATCAAGACACAGCGACGGAGCTTCAATTCACGCGGATTGGACCCTTTCTCTGGAATTTCCCAAACTTGCCTATTTAATGCCGGAAAACAAAGAGCGGGTAGCCCATTGGGAGTACTGTTCAATCGGATTGCTGGAGGAAGGTATTGAAAAAATCGATTGCCCACACTATTTTCTGACAAAAGCCTACATCGATACTCTCCTAACTCCGAGGGGGAAATTCAGCCACAAAGGTAATTACGGAAAAATCCAATTGATCGCCGGTCAAATGGGTTTTTCCGGAGCTGCGGCTCTTACTGCACTCGGTTGTATGCGCGCTGGAGCAGGCCTTTCCTGGTTGCATACGCCCAAATCCTGCATACCGCCTGTACAATCCATCATCCCGGAATCCATTTGCACACCGGATATTGAAACTGATTTCATCTCGGACATTCAAATTTTACCTGGAATAGATACCATCGCCTGTGGTCCGGGGATTGGGAAAAACCCGGCTACAGCCTCCGCACTGAAAAAAATGCTGGATAATATTCACTCCGATCAAAACCTCATCCTGGATGCCGATGCACTAAATATTATTGCTGAGAACAATTGGCTTTCCTCTGTCCCTCCCAACACCATTATCACCCCGCACCCCGGCGAATTTGAGAGGTTGTTTGGCAAGGGAAAAAATGACTTCGAAACCCTGGAAATACAGCGATCGGCATCTAAAAAGTACAAACTTAATATTTTACTCAAAGGCGCTTACAGCAGGGTTTCCACACCATCAGGCGAAATTTTCTTTAATCCGACGGGCAATCCGGGTATGGCCACTGCGGGAAGCGGGGATGTGCTTACCGGAGTGATTGCAGCAATGTCCGGGAGAGGCCTTGAACCGACCACCGCTGCCATTGCAGGAATGTATCTACATGGCCTGGCCGGAGATTTGGCTGCCGAAAAGTTGGGAAAGGATGGTTTAATCGCAAGAGACATAGCTAACCACATGCCCTCAGCCTTGAAGGTTTTTGAAAAAACAAAGCCGGCCAGTCCAAAAAATGCAGCAGAATGAAATCCCGTATTATACCAGAATAAAAAGCATGCAATTAATCTCAGTTTATTCAAAAGCCCTGAACCAATAGAATTTAAAATTTTGCGCGATTCACCTTACCTTTGATCTAAAACATCATAATCCATGAAAATAGTAATTCTGTCTGGCGCCGGAATCAGCGCTGAGAGCGGGGTGGCCACTTTCCGAGGAGCCGGTGGACTTTGGGAAGGACATGACATTATGGAAGTAGCCTCACCCGAGGGTTGGCAAAACAACCCGGAACTGGTGCTGGACTTTTACAACAAGCGCAGAAAACAACTGCTCTCAGTTAAACCCAATCCGGCCCACCGTATTTGCGCGGAATTACAGCAGTGGTTTGAGGTGGACGTAATCACTCAAAATGTCGATGACCTCCACGAAAGGGCCGGCAGTGAAAGGGTGCTCCACCTTCACGGTGAGTTGCTAAAAGTGCGAAGCGAAATCGATGAAAATTACATTGTAAAAGTAAGTGGAGACATCCATTTGGGAGACAAGTGTCCAAAAAGCGGCCAGTTGAGACCACATGTGGTGTGGTTTGGGGAAATGGTCCCGATGATGGAACCGGCGGAAGACATTATCCGGAATGCAGATGTAGCAGTCGTCATCGGCACTTCTCTGCAGGTTTATCCCGCTGCGGGACTGGTGCTGCAAACACCTCCGCATTGCAAAATTTGGTATATCGATCCCAATCCGGGAAATGAGCTAAACAGCTACTTTGGAGAGCGGTTGACCCTGGTTGCTAACAAAGCTTCCACTGGCATGGAGCGATTTAAAGAATATATTTTATCGGAAGCAAAGATTGAACCTTAAACCCCGGGGGTCAGTCTTTATCTCCTGATTCTGTCAGAGACTTAAGTTCGAGTTCAGCCTGTTCGACTTGAATCAAAAGGTCATCCAACTCCCGTCTTCTATCTGCAAATTCGGATTTCAAGGCCTCAATTTCAGAAGCGGTCCGCAATTTCACGGCTTCTATCTCAGAATCAGCTTGTTTTTTTGCCTCGAAGACCCGCATTGCCTGTTCCCTTTGAACAGTTTCAATTTCCTCATTGGCGCGGTTTCTCTCCCGCTGAATCTGGTCTAAAATCTCTTCTCTCGTGGTCCGGTGTTCAGCGAGTAATTGTTGAATATTGGCCTCCTGTTCTGATCGCAAGCTGTCTTTCATCATTGCGCGATGCTGTCTGAATGAAGCCAGTTCAGTGGCAAATTTTTCCCTTTCACGCTCCATTTTTTCCGATCTGCTATTTCTCTCTTGCTCGTAAGTATGTAGCATATTTTCTCGCTCAGAGGCCTGCAATGAGCGCATTGCAAAAATCTTCTCTGCATGCTCCTGCCGCAGTTTTTGAAGAGAATCATGGAAGGCCAGTTGGTATTCATTGTGGGATTCAACCAGCGCAGCTCTTTCTCCTGCTATTCTCTCTCTTTCTTCTCGCATTAACTGGTGATGTTCTGTGGCCAACTCCTCGCGTTCATCCAACATAGCAGTTCTCAGCGCCATATTTTCCTGCCTGATCTCACGTAATTTCCTGGCACCTGCAAGTCGTTCATCCTCTACTGCCATCCGGTTATCGAGTCTTACTTGCTCGAGTTCAGTCTGCAAATTTTGAGTTTCTTCCTCAGCGTTTCTCCGTGCTTCAGTAACTGCCTCCAGCGCCCTGGTTCTGGCATCTCTGACCTCTTCAGCCAATTGAAGCCGGTAGCTCTCCCCTTCTTTTTTGGACAATTCTCGTTGCCGCTCGAATTCCCTGGTTATCTCAGCCAACTCACCGGACTCCCTCTCTTCGATTTCTTTCAATCGCGCCTCAGATATCGACCGACTTTCTGCTATTCGCGTGGCATATCCCGATCTCAAAGAATCCTCTTTATGTTTGAAGTCGGCTTCCAGTGCGACCAACCTGGCATCAGTTTCAGCAATTCTCTCAGCAATGGTTGTTCTCCTTTCCTGCAGAACAGCCAGTTCGGACTCCAACTGATTTTTACCCTCAGTTCTGATAGAGTCAAGCGTTTTACGGTGTGATTGTCTCCAACTTTGAATGGCCTGGGCAAGTCTTTTTCTCTCCTCAACCACAGTGTGTTGAATGGAATCAATCAACTGGTTTTTTCGGGCTTTGGCGGCCTGAACCTGCAGCTCTCTTATTGCGAGGACTGAATCTGCTTCCTGGACGCTTTTTGCAATGCGCTCAGCTTTTCGCATCTCAGCTCTTTGAACTGCACGCACAAAGTCATCTCTCATAGCGAGTAATTGAGAGTCTTGTGCTGCTTGTGTATTTTTTACAAGTGCGTAGTGTTCTGCTCTGATTCGTTTCATTTCGGTGCGGTGTGTCTCCTCCATTTCGATTCGCTCTGCCCGTCGCGAATACACATCTGCCAAAATAGCCTCTCTTTCTCTTTCTGCCATCGCCCTCAGTTCAGTGACATCCAGTTGATTAGATTCAGCAATGGCAGCTCTTTCGTCGGCAGCTCTTCTTCGGGCTTCAGCCACCTCATTGGCAATGGACTCTATTTCGAGTTCAGCCCTGGTTCGGGCCTCTGCTATCTCGCGAGCTGCGCGCTGTCTTGCTTCCATGATCCCATTTGCAGCGGACTGTCTGGCAGCGACGACCTCTCCGGCAGACCGCTCTCTTTCAACTTTCGCAGTGTCTTTGGCTTCCCTTAGGCTTCGCTCCAATTCTGAATTTATTTGTGAAATTCTTTCTGCTGCCCGTTCACGGGACTGGACCACTTCAGTAGCGTACAGTTGTTGCTGTGTCGCTTTACTTTGCCTGAGGGAATCAATTATACGGTTTGCTTTTGCTCTTTGTTGGGCGATTTGCTCGCTAGTGCTTTTGCGCAATTCAGCAATTTTATCTCGTGTTCGCTCCATTTCGGTAACTACATTCCTTCGAAGTGAATCAATAATGGAACCGGTCTGTTCTTTTTCACTGGCTATCCGCTCTAAGCGCTCATTGCGGATTCTAAGAATTTCACTGTGGGTTTTTGCGCGCTCATCTTCAATCTCCTGTTCAAAGCCGGCAATCACCTCATTTCGATGGCGTCTGGCAGATTGTATTTCATCTTGAATTTCCTGTTTAACATCATAGGCCCTCCTTCGCTCCCTCTCAATTTCGGCCCTCAACCGCTCTCTCGTGGATTGGAGTTCTTGTTGAAGTGCGACAGTTTCTCCATCTGATGAACCCGACGAAATGTTTTTAGCTGATTCCCGATCAGTAATGGTAGAAGAACCAGGGCTTTGCCGTTGTTGAGTTGCAACGGGCTGCGCAGGGCTGGGTACCATGTCCCAATCAACAATGTCTCGCACACATCCAGCCATTTGATTAAACTCCGCTGATCTGCTGGAGTGCAAACTAATTTTACGCATTACATTTTCATGTCGCTTTCTCAGAAAAAAAGTGGATATCCTGTTGCCTGCCAACCAGTTCAACATTTCAGCATTAATGGGAATAAAATTGGTTGAATGTGGCATCCTGCCTTCCTGGCGAACCACTCCCCTTTCGGTGAATACCACACTCTCCCGGTGGCCTGTATTATCGATAAAAATTATTTCATCTCCTCTTTCCAACTGCATACCATCAATGGAAATCACTTTTAACATGAGACCACGGGCATCAGCTACGAAGCCAGCCTGGTAAGTGAAATCTCCCCTCACTATCAAATTGCGTTCAGCAGTAGTAATAAATTGAGTATTCCCCCTGACAAAATTACTGACGATCAAGTCGGAACACTGGCTGTGCAGCGGATTCTCGATAAGAAAAAGTATGGGTAGTGTAAGTAGTAGAGCAAATTTCTTCATGCCGGCAAATTTTTCAAACCTAAAAATTTAACACTTTTTAATACTTTTTAAGTGTGATTGTTAATTTTATTAACAAACGGAGTTTGAAAAAATTCCACTCACAGGTAATTTGTCTGGATTATTTTTTGGGGCTTACTCTGTCCCGCCAATTGAGCAGGGAAGAAATTACAAGGGCGATAAAAAAGGAGGATACCGTGAGAATATCGGCCTGACTCGGAGTGACATCTATAGAGAGCAGCCTGTCGAGTATGTACTGCACATATGATGCTGGTATCCCGGTCTCACCCAAATCGCGCAAAACCATCCAGTGCCAATCGGTAAGTGGACAATACCCTATTCCGTAAAAAATACCCAATCCAAACCATGAAAGACCGGTTAGCAACAAACACAGAAGATTCCACTTTCGCAGGGGTTTATACACCCAGCCAAAGAGGTTGAATACAATGAGGGCACTGTGAAAAACAAGGAAAAATACATCCAGAAAATTTAACCAAAACGTTGACATTGTAAAGCTTTTAGCCCCGACAAATAACCATTATAAGCCTGAGAGTTTAACCCCCTTCAATTAAGCGAAAAAACCATCAAAGTGAATTTCAGCTCAAGGCAAATTTTCGTGCTTTTCGTAGGGTTAAAAACTGTCATTTTTTAAACAACGTAGAATGAAGTGACAATCATGTGGCATTTATGAATGATTCTAAAAACAGGTATTGTGAAAAAAAAATTTATAGCGCTATTTCCGATAGCCGTCTTGTGGGAGGTATATTTGCAACCATAAAAATGTGAAATTATGAGAAAGTATTTGGGGATGGGCACAAATGCTCTCATTGCTTTAGTGCTAGCAATAACAATGAGCCAACCGGGCGAGGTATCCGGCCAAATTCTCAATATTGAACGGGAGCGAATGCAAAGAGACACCGCCAAAGCCTGGATGGTCAATGGCACCATTGGTGTGCGTTTGTACAATCGAAGTGCGGCAGCCGACTCTCCCGTGGATATGTTTGGCTACAATGCGGGTCTCAATGCAGTGTATTTTTCAGAGCAACATTCCTATGCGGCCATTGGGCACCTGGATTATTTGAAGATAAATGATAACGACTTTCTGAACTTTGGATACATGCACCTCAGGTCGCATTTTTTTTACAAAAATAATATTAGTCTGGAAGTCTTTGCCCAGGTTTCTTATGACAACTTCCGGGGATTGGACCCCAGGGCGCTTGCCGGCGCCGGAATTCGCAAGCGGCTGTTGGACACCAAACGTTCAACCCTGCACCTCGGAGTGGGAGCTTTGGCTGAGGGAGAGTGGTGGGAACATCCCGAAACA
>SL_3KL_010_SEDDRAFT_10001007_pt1 | contig 24981 bp, 21 predicted proteins | sample SodLakKL_010_SED_2_FD_10381 | JGI IMG/M metagenome (IMG submission 10381) | reverse complement strand
CGTGACCAATATGATCAGCAATGCGGCTAAATATTCAAACAGCAGCGTGCATATCACAATCCGGACTAAAAATACCGGCAACGGCATTGTCATTTCTTTTCTGGACAACGGCATCGGCATCAGGAAAGAATACATCCCCCATATTTTTGATAAGTTCTACAGGGTTCCGACCGGCAACCTGCATAATGCCAAAGGATTTGGCCTGGGTCTGTATTATGTGAAAGAAATGGTGAATGCCCATAACGGCACCATCGAAGTGGAAAGTGAGCCAGACAAAGGCACAACTTTCAGCATTTTTTTGCCATCAATCGAGAAAAATTAACCAATACCGCCAATTTCCATGAAAAAGACCAGAGGAAGAATTTTACTGGTTGAGGATGACCGCAATCTGGGTTTTATTGTGAAAGATTTCCTGGAAATGTCCGGTTACGAAGTGGTGCACACGGAAGACGGGGACAGCGGGCTGGAAGCATTCAAGAATGACAATTTTGACCTCTGTCTGCTTGACATCATGCTGCCCAATAAAGACGGATTCAAATTATCGGAAGACATCCGTAAACTGGACAGCCTGGTTCCTGTGATATTCCTTACATCCAAAACCATGACCGAGGACAAACTGAAGGGATTTAAGCATGGGGCAGACGATTACATTACAAAACCTTTCAGTACCGAAGAATTGGTTATGCGCATCGAAGCCATTCTCAAGAGAATTGACATAGCAGGGATTGACAGTGATCACAATGTATTTGCCATCGGAAAGTATGTGTTCGATTATTCTGAAAAAAAGCTGACTCTTGACGGCAAAGAAACCCCCCTGACAAACAAGCAGGCTGAGTTGCTGCGATTACTTTACCTGAACAGGAACAAATTACTTAAGCGGGAAACCGCCTTGCGAACCATCTGGGGGGAAGATGATTACTTTATGGGGCGAAGCATGGATGTGCATATTGCCAAACTGCGCAAACTATTGAAGGATGACCCCAATCTTGCGATCACCAATATTCATGGTGCCGGATTTAAGCTGGAATTGGACCATTAAGAAGGGAATCGTGGTAATTAAAAGGTGATTCCCAGAGACAACGACATGGAGAAATTGTGATTCTCATCCACATTGATTATATCAGGATAGTGGGTAAAAACACTGTGAATCCCCATAAACACAGAAGAAATTGAGGAGACAGGCAAACGGTCTGTTGCGAGTTCAACCCCCATTCGGGTTCTGTAATAATTCTCACTGTAATAAAAATGGTCAGTTTCCGGAACATTTTCAAGGTAATTCGGAAATGGGATAAATACCGCGTCTGAGTCTGCAACAAAGCGTCCGCCCAACCCCATAACAGGGCTGATATTTATCCTCCTCCAACTGAAAAAATGTTGGTATTCGAATTTAGCCAACAGGCTGGCGACATCATAATACCCATAGTTTTGAACAGGGTAATGGGTGGCATCGTACAAGTGTAACGATGCGCCGGCAGTTAACTGATAGCGTAGCGGACGCCGATTGCCCCGCTTAATAAACTGGTAGTCAAGGCCGACGGAAACGTCATTTATAATATGCTTCCCTTCAATCCATCGTATCGTGTGTATTATCGTATAATAAACCCCGTCTATTGGCTGAGACTGTGATCGTTGCCTGACCTCAGTGGCATTGGTTATTTCGGCAGAGGCATGCAGGCGAAAATGATGGTAATGCCGTGGCCTTTCTCTCAAAAGGCTTCCCCTGTATGAAATACGATCATAATCAGTGATTCCGTTAATCAGCCTGTAAGAATTACCAACCAATGCTTCTGTGTTCAGATGATAATAGTCAACAGAGTGAATGGTTTGCCAACGTTCACCTGTGTACTGAAAGTTCAAACCGGCATGATAGCCTCCTCCTTCATATCGTACTGATTCACTGCCGGAAAAATTTCCACTGGCACTATAGTGGCCCATCCCCATATGATAAAATAGCGTATGTCTTTCATCCAGTTCGGCACGTATGTTAACAAAATTGGTCTCCGAAACATACCCCCCGCTTAAGCCGGCAGAAATGTTTCCGTAATTATAGATCAACCCGGTGGTAAAATCAGCTTTTGAGATGGTATTCCGGTTTCGGAGATCCTGCATTTTAGCACCAACGGCAGATTCATAATTCATTCGTACCCCCCCGAATAAACGGTCACCAAGAAGTGGATGAGCCAGTTCAGCTAAAAAATAATAACCTTCCTGTCGCTGCCTCCCACCTATGGTATCACCAACCATGTATAGATTTCTGTTGTGCCTGAAATCCATGTTACCATTGTATAGCAGGTCATCATAATGCGTATTCTGATAACCGAACAACCCCCTGACATTAACATTGCCAATCTGCTGCAGACTTTCTGTCTGCATACCCAGGGCACGTGTACGGCCCGGATCCATTGCACGACGCTGATGCTGATCAGTCATTTCACCCAAAGACCTTGCACGCGAAACCCGCTCTTCAATGTCGAAGAACAACAATCCGGCAGGGTTCTTTGTCAAGCTCCACTGGTTGATCAGTTCGGGATGAGAATAAAGCATAAGCCTTCGCTCCATTTCAAATGAACCATGCTGCCCTGGTGAATCTTGTGCACTTACACCAGGAAAGGCAAGAAAGTAAGCCAGCAAAAAGAAGAATAATACGAGCTTACGCATAACGACGGGGAATAATATATTAAGACTAAATAAATAATTGTAATCAGAAGAACGGGGAACTAACCCCGTTCTTCTGAATGAGTATTAGGTTCTGCCCTAACTTAGTCAACCACGTTGGGCACTTCTCCGGGAGCCGGAACCACCCCACCAATCCAATCTTCACTCGAATTATTGGTGTTCCGCAGGAAAACATGACCGTCAATAATCTGCTCAACTTTACGACGAACACTATGGCCCCTGCCTTCCGGGTTCCACACAAAACCGGCATCCACTTCAACCGGCAACTGCTTATTGCGACGATCCTCTTCGGGTCTGACAATGTCAACGGCGTCAACAACCCAATCTTTATGAACCATCAGCATATTAAAGCCAGCCCCGGTAGCGGGATTCTGCATAAAGTTGTCAGGATTCTCCACAAAAGATTCCCAATCAAGCCCGGTGGGCAAACGCCATGTGATTATTGCCCGCCCGTTGACATCAAGCACCCAGTTATTCATAGCCGGTGAAGTGGTATAAATCTCTATCATGTTAGGTACATTCACATTATCCGGAGTGCCCCTTGCATGCTCCACATAGGCCTCAAAATCTGCGTTTGAAAGATCTGCAGGGGAATTCGGATTCAGGGTGTCGGCCTGGTGGTTCATGGCAACATTGGCCAAAACAACCGTTTCCCTGGGTTCAACAGGATAATCTTCACCAGTTCCGGGAAACATCCATGATTGGAAAGTGATAGGGATCCTGTCAAGCATATTTCCTTCCGTATCGATCCATTGCGAAGGATTAACGGAATTCTGAGCATGAATACCAATACACAACCCATCAATGTATACCACTTCATCACTGTTGTTGTATAACTCAATATACACATCGTTGTTGTAGTTCGTTTCCTCGGGGGTAGTTGATCCTGCGAAAAACACTTCACTGATTACCAGCCCTCCTTCTTTTGCCACTGCATTCAGCTCCACCTGAAATTGTCTTCCGTCTTCTTCGACAGACTGATTTTCCAGTATGCCGTTAAAGGCAAAGTCCTCGGTTTCGAAACTGGAAGTGATGTTATAACTTCCGCCTTCCACGGCAAAGGAGGCAATTCCCTGCTCGTTTGTTTCATGCCGGGAATCAATGCCGGTAATCATGTTACTCATGGTTACGGGTATGCCGGCACGTGTATCATAATTGTACCCCTCCGGGTAGACCACCTCGACATTTACATCGTAAAGAGTAGCACCGTCATCTTCGCACGCAAAAAATGCAAAGGCGAAGATAGTTGCCAAGCTGATTAAAAATAATTTTTTCATAATTCTACTGTTTTGGTTTAGGTTGGTAAAAATGTAATCAATGATCTGATGCTTTATATCCTGATTGTTATTTCACCACTGAAATATAATCCCTGGTTCCTGCGCGTATAATGATCCACCCTGCCGCGAACTTGTTGCAAAGGTTGATAATATGTGAGGTTGTTCACATTGAACGCTATCGTGGCCGATTCACTCAGCTCTTTTGTGAGGCGAAGGTTAAGCTGAAAGGTGGGGTTATAGGTCAATGGCACGAAATGATAGTTGTTGTTATGGTGTCTGATCAGATCAGCATATGGACGAATATCAGCATACTCCGGGCGCCAGGGTTTAATGTTCCCGGTAAGATCCATAACCGCTATCGGGTTATAATATTTTCTTTGCCGGGTATCTGCATACACATCGTCAGTGGGTTCCAGCGTATACACAATGGGGTTACCCTCATCGTCCTCGTGGGTATTCTGGACTTTTTCCATCCAAATGGCCTGCACATTTAGTGAAACCACCATGGCAAGGGGTCTGATATGAGTTACAGTACGTAAATTGCTAACGAGCCTTTGATCGATTCTGCCACCATGCCCGGCAGGATAAAGACCGACAACCTGATCCGACACACTGGTAACCGTGGCAAAATAATCCTCAGTTTGCCTTCTGTGTTGGTACATATATGCCCCACTCAACAGAAAAGTGGTATGCAAAGACTCCACCCTCCCAAAATTTAATTCAAATTCAAGCCCGTACTTTGTAACTTCTTCGGTATTTTCCGGGTATGAATACGACCTGAGCAAGGTATCTGGTTGTGAGGGTACAATTACCTGCTCACCGCTGACGGGATCAATATATACAACACCTACTCCGGGGACAAATTCCGGCCTCACATTAGGTTGAGAAACCCTTTCATAACGGTCATAAATGGCTGGATAATAATTCCTGTGCATCCCAAAGCCGTCAGTCTGCTTTTCGTAATACCCCGTAAACTGCATATCAACCCCCCCCAATTTAATATCCAGGCCGGTTTCATACTTATTGTTTTGAGCCGAACGGAGGTCATAGTTACGGGTGTCTTCAATCAATAAAGTTGTGATAACAGCCAGTGCATGAGGCGGATCGTAATAATTAAAACTAAGTAAGTCTCGATAAGATTTGTCGGGATACATGTGAGAGATGGTTGGTGTCATGGTTAACAATCCAAAACCAAATCTAAGACCAAGATCACTGAGCAAATGGTCGCGGCGGTTTCGAAAAATCCGATACCTGGCATTGAAACGGGGATCCAGCGAAGTAATATTTTCCGACGAAGAAAAGACACCTTCAGGTTGTACATTATTGAAACGAACCCCTGCATTCATTTCAAGCTTGGTACTACCTAAGGGGATGGATAACTCTTCCGCTATATAAATGGCCAGCCGCTCAAGAGAAGGAATATCATAAAAAGGCCTTGGCCTTACACCAGCTGAGCTTGTCGGGTCAGGAGGCTGGGCCCGGTCAAAAATACTGCCTTTGCCTTCATTACCGCTCAGGCGGTAATCAACTCCTGCACGAATTGTATGTTCTGCACGACCAGTTGAAAAGTTCCTGGTGCCGCTCAGACTTGCATTGAAATAATAGGGACGTCCGTCTATCGTTACATCAGAATAATATCTCGGATTCAAAAAAATGGCCTGGAACTCGCCCGGTTCAGCGGTTGTGGCCAATGCCTGAATCCCGGAAAACGATCTGAATCTATTCTCGTTGGTTTCCTGTCGCTGAATACTCCCGGACAAATTAAGGTTCAGATTGGATAATAAGGCTGAATTCAAAGCCCAACGGCCCGACATGGTCATGTGAAGATTTCTGTCGTGTGTCGAAAAGGACTCCTGCCGCATCCGGTCAGGGTCCTGTCTGCTACGGTTCCTGCTGTCATAATACCTTGTAGAAAAAGAAAAAGTCAGTGGTCTGGTATTCTGTAGAAATGTGTTGTTGTAAGATAAATTGGTGCTGAGACGGTTGTATGAGCGGTAAGGCGTGCGGATATCAGTGTGATTTTGCAGAAAATCCATATCCATGTTAAGTGTACCACCGCCTATATAAACCGGCAGGTTATAGCCTTTGCGAAAAAATGCCTGTTTTATATTCGGATCGGCTTTCACCCGCGTGGTCAGAGGTGTGCTTCCCCTGATGGTGTTGATCCGCACAACACCGCTCAACACATCACCCTCTTCAACGCCCGGGATCCCCTGCACAACTTCAATAGACTCAATATTGTCTACGGAAAACTGTCGCATATCCGCACCCTCCATGGCTGTTGACTGAAAAGCACCATCTCCGGTTGCAGTGCTTAACATCTGCATATTGGCGATATTTGAAACGGGGGCACCGTCAATGACAAGGCCGGTGCCCAGGCTGGCCATGGCCCTTTGCCTCGAGGGGCCAGCAGAACCGGTAATTTCACGAATACCAAGCTGACTGACTCCTGAAAGGTCGGGGTTTGTTGCAAGTTGCCCCGGCAAAAGTTGCATCAGCTCGGTGATGTCAGAGGCCTGAATATGTTCAATGGCTGATCTTCCGATCACCGAAGACGTCGCAATGCCTGACCCTCGCCTGGCAGTAACTTCTACTTCTCCCAGGGCCAGCGATGCAGGAGTCATCTCAATCTCCACAGGGCTCTCCACGGGAACCGAAATTTCTTTTTCCACCTTGGTATATCCAAGACAGCTAACGGATATCAGTCGCTCCCCCCCTGGCACGTTCCGAATGGTAAAAAATCCATCCATGTCAGTGACTGTCCACAAGTCAAGCGCCTCAATTCCCACCGCCACCATTGGCATAGGCCGATCATCAGTTGAATCCGTAACAATACCGGATACGTCATGACGTTGCTGGGCTATTCCGGCAGAAACAAGAAAAGACAAAGCAATCAAGACTAAAAAAGGCTTTTGAAACATTTTAGATCAGTGGTTATTCAAGGTAACATTATAGTGCAAAACTCGCCTTCAGGGTCTTCAAATTTACTACAAGTATACCAAAACTCTGAAAAAATTTTCTCCCCCTGGAGTGCATTAACAAAAAGTTAACAGCCTGTAAATGCGCTTCTTATTAAACTACAAGTCAGTCGTAAAATTTATTCGGGAAAACCCGGGTGGAAATATAGCCGAATATTCCGGTAATAATTATGATCAGAAGGTCAGTAATGTTGGAACGCATTCGCCTGTCTTTGCGTTTAAGCTGCCATATGGCCAGTCCTGCAAAAACAAGATTTGTGAGCAGCCAGGCATAGCCCTTCGGCCAGAAAAAATTCAGGCCAACGTAGCGGCTGTCCGGGGTCAAAACATTCACCTGAAAGGGAAATAATGCCGAAAAAATCACATGATCCCTGCGCTGATAACTGGACTCCCATTGATCATCATAAATATCAATGACTTTATAATTGCTGTCTGCCACAGTCACCCTTGTGTGATCATCACCCGTAATTGTGATTGTTTTGTGCAGTAAGTCCTCACGAACCCGCAACCTGTGTGTCTCCCTGTCATAGCCTTTAATGGGCAGGCGTTGCAACCTGTATTCATCCTGCATCAGCAGATAAATACCGTTGTCATCAGTAAAAAGGAAAGCATAATACTCGCGGGTAGCAAGATCAACACATTCAATATGTACAATATTCTTATGCTCCGGAATATCTATGCGTTTCACAAAAGGTTCACCCCTGACCATCATCAGGTGGAAAATATCTCCGCTATTATCCTTGACAAAATATCCTTCCTCTTCGTTCTTTCTTGCCGTGGGAAGCCCTCCGATTAACCTTGCTGGAAATTCGAATCCTTCCGCAATCAATGCATCATTAAAAACCCGGCTTTTCCCCTTTTTGACTGAGTTAGTTTCCGCCACAATAAATTCTATCCGGTCCTTGAGACGGAAATAATCCTCAGGTAATTCAAGGCCTACACGCCCACTACGTGATTCCAGCAAAGGCCACAAAACAGGCCGCGGAGTATTCATATCCACCGGCCGGAATGTGAAGTTAGACGAATGCAGACTCAGCTCAGAATGATTCATGGGTACCCCATCAATTGTATCCGGCATTTCTCCGGTCGCATATAATTGCCTAAAAAACAACAAAGGAAGCTTTTCCTCAAAATCACTGCGGGAATATACATTTCCCTGGGCGTCCATGCGGACCAACAGGCCATCCTGGCGCTTAATCATCATAAAATCATCAAGCACACGGCTGTAAACAATATTGGGGGTTGAGGCAGCTTCCCGGAAAATAGTCCAATACAGCTGAGGAATGGCAATGGCAGCGGCCATGATTCCGATAAAAACCAAGATATATCTGCTGAGTTTAACCATAATAATCCCTCTGATTGTTTGAGTTTGCCCACATACTATTCATAAAATTTATTCGGGAACACCCGGGTTGCGATGAATCCGAAAAACCCTGCAAGTAAAATGACAAAAAGATCAGGGATATTTTTCCGGATATCACGGCCTTTTCTTTTGATTAGCCATATGGCCAGGGCTACAAATAACAGATTCAGCAATAACCATGAATATCCGTGGGCAAAATTGAAAAAGAACCCCACATACCTTGAATCAGGAATTTCAAGGCGAATCTCAAACGGAAACAACCTTGCAAACATTCTGTGATCAGGTCTTTCGTGCCTTGGCTCCCAAGTTGTTTCATAAGTGTCAATTACTTCATACACATCATCTATCCTTATTACCTTCATAAAATCCTCCCCGATAACACTGATGGTTTTTCCGAAAAGATCATGCCTTATCCGCAACCTGTCTCTATTCCTGTCAAACCCCTCAACAGGTAGTTTTTGAAGATAATACACCTCGTCAAGTATCACATACACTTCATTGTCTTCAGTATACAGGTAGGCATAAAACTCTTCCGTACGCATATCTACAGATTCAATAAAGACAATATCCATATCCTCAGGGATATCAATACGCGCAACATAAGGTTCTCCTCTGATCTTTTTAAGGTGATACAAATCGCCCTCGTCATCCTTGATAAAATATCCCTCATCCTTGCTTTTCATCACTGTGGGTATCCCGGCTATCAGCTGGGCGGGAAAGGAAAAGCCCTTTTCAAGTAATGCATCGTTAAAAATCCGGCTCTTTTCCTTGTCCACCTCATTGGTCTCTGCCACAATGAACTCAATCCTGTTTTTCAGACGGAAAAAATCTTCAGGCAGAGACAACCCTACCCGTCCGCTCTCCGCTTCGATGAGAGGCAATAGCACGGGCTCAGGGGTATTAATGTTTCGGGGTATGTAACTATAGCTGCCACGATGTGTGCTGATAGTTGCATGATCCATAGGAACACCCTTCAGGCTATCCGGCATCGTACCATCGGCGGCAAGCTGCCTGAAAAACATCAGCGGGAGTTTTTGCTCCACCTCTTCACTGGTGTAGGTGTTTCCTGATGCATCTTTACGTATCACACCATCCTCACCGGGCTGTACAATAATAAAATCATCAATTACGTGGCTGAACATTACATTCGGGACAGGTCTGCTTTCCTGAAAAATGGTCCAATACAGATCAGGAATGGCCATGGCAGTCACAATCACTCCAATAATAACTAAAACAAATCGGCTTATTTTAACCATGATGCATCTCCCCCTTTCTGAACCTGTAACCAGAAAACAAAATAACAATTACCGTAATTACGGCCATAAGAGCAAATACCCAGAGAACCTTGGTATACGCCAATGGAACCACACGAATATAAAACTGGGTTACAAATCCGTAGGCAATTACGGCGTACAGCACCCGATAAAGCCACAGGGGTTCAAGCATAATCAATGCAGCAAGTGAGTAAGCAGCCAACCCTCCCAAAAACCAGGGTAGTATTGTAGTCAGCATCATATGAATGATTTCCGGAGGAAAATAGACCGCACTTCCAATTATAAACACCAATAAATATGTGGCAAAGACTGCCAAAAGACAAACCAGCCCGAACCCGTGCTGTATCAGCAGAACTTTATTTTCACGGATCGGGAGGTGAAAAGTGAGTTTGATCCGCTGGCTCACAATTTCGGGGAAATACTGTGCAATCGCAAGTCCCAACCCGGCAAGAAGCGGAATATACTTCAGTGACGCTGCATAGTTCGCACCTTGAATAATGATCCGGTACCAGTAATCGTGAGCATCCATAAAGCGAACACCATATCGTACATTCAAAAAAATGTTCCCCAATACTATTAAACCAAGCAAAAGAAATAAAGCCAACGCCCATCGAATCTTGAGCCATTCTTTATAAAAAATCGATCTATACATAATTGCAAGTTTTTCTGATTAAGATTAATACATTCCGGTAAGACCAATAAAAGCATCCTCCAGGTTCATTTCCTTTTCTTCAATTGATCTAATGGCAATACCCTGACCAGACAAAAAGCCTTTAACCGCCGATATGTCCTGGTAACCATAAAAAGACACTTTGTCATTGATCTGCTCGATATTTACCGCCAGGTCTGTTTCGGGAAATTCCATATCCGGATTCTCCAGAACAATTTCATACTGACAGAATTTTTCCATAAATTCTTCAACCGGCTGCTGTGCCAGAATACGGTTGTAATCCATGATCAATACATCATCTATAAGCCTTTCCATGTCCTGGATAATGTGAGAGGTTACAAAAACGGTCTTATTGTTGGCCTTGGCATATTCACGCAAATAGTCAATAAAAAGGCGTCGGTAACCCGGATCAAGACCCATGGAGAAATCATCCAGTACCAGCAACTGTGGATCCTGAGCCAGAATAAGTCCCAGGGCCACCTGCGAACGTTGTCCGCATGACATCCGCGATATTTTTTGTGTGGGAGTGACCTGAAGTTTCGACAATAACTCCCAATAGGGCTCACTGTTCCACCTGGAATAACATCCAGAATAAAACTTTTCAATCTGATGCACATTCATGAATGCGTATTGAATATGCCCCTCAATCAGAAACCCGATCTTTTCTTTGGTGGCAGGAGTCAGATGCTGGGAATTCTCCCCATAGATCAGACATTCACCGGCCGTAGGATGCAGAAAACCATTCATGATATTGATGGTAGTGGACTTACCGGCACCATTTTTACCAAGCAACCCGAGAATTTTTCCCTCCCCGACCTTAAAACTCAGGTTCTCATACACGAGTTTTTTACCGTAATAGTGGGTCAGGTTGTTACATTCAATTGCGTACATAGAATTCATATTAATTTGTAAAGAGAATCATTCATTTTGCGAAAGCGGAAAATTCATCTGGCCAAGAATCTCCAGTCTTTCCTTCCTCGGACAATCCACACGATTACATTGCTCACACCTGGCCTCCAGTTGCATGATCATTTTAAAAAGGCTTGCCAGCATGGTGTTTTGATCTTCCGTACATACACTCCTGACATTATCAAAATATTCGACGGTTAGATTTTTAAGGTTGGTATGCATGGTTCCGATACGCCTTGTCAAACGCTCAATTTTCACAGGATCCGGATCCTGCCTGGCCATTTCTTCAAGCAGACTAATATTCGCATCGCACAAAAGATCCAGGGTATAATTATACCTCCTGAAAGTTCGGTCACTCTGCTGTACAACCTCATAATATTGTTCGTCTGTCAAATCCAGCTGTTCTTTCAGAAAACGAATAGAACGGATATCTTTGCGCTTTTGATCAGACTTGCCCTCCGCAGAAGCGGTCAGCAGTATAGTGGCCAGGGCGGTGACATTCACTACCAGTAATGCATAATTCAACCATTGAATATGCCTGAATGGACGATTAATTGACATGATTACAGGGTGTTAATCTATGAGCCAGCCTTTTTCCTTTAAGTAGTTTTCTGCCTCTTCTTTGCTCCGGAAAACCTCCTCCGGGTCACTGCCCCACCAGGTTTCCCCATAAGTAACTCCCATTGCTTCACATCCTTCACGATCACCCAGACTGATATTCTCCATGGCCCTGAGCCTGACCTGATCTTCGGCAACAACGACTATCCGGGCATGCAGCGGCCGTCCCAGTGTTGTACCATCCGGCAAAACAAAAACTGCAATGGTGTAGCAGTATTCACCCCTCTCAACCCAATCCGGAAAGCCGGATGGTGTATCCTGCACGGGTGAAGAATAATTGTTTGCCCCATTAATGGAATTGGCGGCGGTACTTGCAGGAGAAAGAATTGAAACAACAAAAAAAGCGATAAGCAAAACACTGGTTTTCATAAGAATATGATAAGATTAGAAAAACAACTATGACAACTATTTCTAAATTTCATAAAAGAAAAATGTTTTCTCAGGAACGGAATACAGGTTGTGGATTTCCTGGAATTCTTTCAAGGAGTTCTCTCTTTGACCAAATCGGTCACTCATGGCATGTCCTGATCCGATCAAAACTCCCACGCTGACACACAGGATAAACATTGCAGCCATTCCGGCGAAACGAAGTCTGTACACAAACACAGACCCTGGTCGGATTCTCTCTTCGTCAATCCGTTCCATGACGCGATCAGCAAACCCATCTGATGCCCTGAGGCAAACAGTTGCTTTTAGAGATGACTTGTAGCTTTGCATCGGTTCACTTCCCTTTTATATAACTGACAATGTTCCGGCTAAAAAATTGCGCTGATTTTAAAAAAAATCATCAGAATATCTTCTGCATTTCTTTTTTAAATTAGATTTTGCCCTGAATATCAGTGACTCCACACAAGACAGGGAAACCTTCAACACATCTGCAATTTCTTTGTAAGAGAGATCTTCAAAATGGTGGAGAATAAATGCTTTCTGCTGCCGCGCTGGCAACCCGGACAATGCATCCTTAAAAATATGCATCCGCTCCTCCCGCACCATGGCCTGATGCGGATCTGCTTCCGGACAAAGAATTCGTGGCATATGTTTACAGTCTTTTCCCGGAGCAATATGATCCAGAAACAGTACCTTTTTTAAAAGCCGGTTCTTTTTCTGAAAGTTAATGGATTTGTTCAGGGCCATACGATAAAGCCAGAAAGAAAGTTTTTCCCCGTTTTGCAGTGATGAAATAGAACGATAAGCCTCAATAAACACTTCCTGGGCAATGTCCTCTGCGTCAGCGGCGTTGTGTAAAACCCGAAAACAAGAATTGATTACAAGGTCCTGATACCTGTTGATCAGCACCCGCATGGCCGCTTGATTACCGGCAAGAATCTCCTCTACGATTTCCTGATCACACATTGTAACACCCCATAAAGTTGCCTGGGTTAATTAGCCCAAAACACCGGACCCCATTCATATGCCGCTAATTGAGACCAGGTATAGTCATCTCCTCCAGGAGGTAGCCGGCCCCGGCATATTGATCAATAATAAAGAGCACATAACGTATGTCCACACTGATGGCTCGCTGAAGTTCAGGAGCATAGGCTATGTCCGAAGACATGGCTTCCCAGTTTCCGTCGTAGGCAATCCCTACCAATTCCCCCCGACTATTCAGCACAGGGCTTCCGGAATTGCCTCCGGAAATATCAATATTTGAAAGAAATGAAACCGGCAATATCCCACCATCACCGTAGGGACCAAAATCTCCTGTGCTCAGCAATTCGATAAGCTTATCCGAAGTGCTGTATAAATCGGGATGCATCGTAACTTTTTCGATAATCCCTTTATGAGTTGTAAAAGGCTCGTAGATAACCGCATCATGGGGTTCATACCCTAAAACACTTCCGTAAGTAACCCGCATGGTAAAATTGGCATCAGGATATAAGCTTCGCTCAGTGATCATCTCATTAAGGGCTTCATACCAAAGTCTTTTGCCGGGAATCAGGTAACGCTGGTTAATTTCCGTATTATGCTGCCGGAGTTCTACTGCTTTACTGAATACTGAATTGGTAAAATGAAAGCCAACATCCCGACGTAACACTTCACGATCCGGGTTTTGAAGAAAGGTTTCCATTCTCCGCCTGTCGGTCAAAACGGAGGTTTCAAACATATATTCAATAAAACGGTCAGTACAGCCCTCAAATTCCCGGTCTATTACACGGAGAAAGGCGGGTTGGTGATCTTCAGGAAGCTCATTGATTACATAAGGCAGCATTACTTTAAGAACTTTCTTTTCCGTTGGCATATGATAGGCAAAGAAGTTGCCCAGGGCATCCTGAAGTCCCGCAATGAAGCGCTCAATGGCCACCTCATCAGGCTCCCCGGCCGATAGCTGATTATTTAGTGTGTTCAATCGCCTTCCGAAAGGAAAGTAACTCTGACTTCCTACCAGTGCCTCCATGAGCAAACGATGACTGTAGGCTTTCTCCCTTCTTTCACTCATGGCATGTTCGATAAGGGCGAGGGCATCTCCAAATGTTTCCTCGCGTTGCGGATCCCGGGCCACCCATTGGCTAAACCTGTCCTCCAGCTCACGGGCATCCTCGATCACGCCAAGATTCCTCAACGCTTTATTCTGTCCTACAGAATATTTCCAGTAATTACTGGAATTAAAATAACGGGACGCATACTGCAACCTGATCGCATCATCACTATCCATGGCCTCGCGCCATATTTCCTGCCGCTTCCCCCGGATTTCAGCACGGATTATGTTACCCACTTCTTTTTCCTCTAAAATCTCATACGAAGTCAGGTAACGGGTGGTTGCACCTGGATACCCCATGGCCATTACAAAGTCTTCCTCTTCAGGCCCCTCAAGGGTAATCGGGAAATAATGAGCCGGTTCATAAGGGATGTTATTTTCATCATAAAAGTCAGATGGATGGCCGTCAGGTTCCACATAAACACGAAACAAGGCAAAATCGGCATTGTGATTCGGCCACTCCCAGTTGTCTTCATCTCCACCAAACTGACCGATTGAATTTGGTGGTGCACCAACCAGCCGCACATCAGAATAATCCTGATATACGAAAAGCAGGTACTGTCCGACGTCACCCATCCTGAAAAGTTCTACCGCCCCCCTGTAGGGTCCTTCGGCAGAAACCTCCCGCTGGATAGTGCTTCGCTTTTGCCGAATGGCACGATTTCTCTCACCTTCGTCCATATCATCGGAAGGAGCAGCAAGCACCCTGTCGGTAACGTCTTCTATTCGCTTCAGGAAAGAAACGGAAAGCCCAGGCACATGCATCTCTTCTTCCCGGTTCATTGCCCAGAATCCTTCATGCAAGTAGTCATTTTCGCTGCTGCTTAAGGCCTGGAACAAATCCACTCCACAATGGTGGTTGGTCAGCAATAACCCTTCTGGTGAGATGATTTCTCCGGTGCATCCGCTGCCAAATATGACTACTGCATCTTTAAGGCTTGACTCATTGACCGAATAAATTTGCTCTGAAGTCAATTCAAGTCCAAGCTCCACCATATCATCCATGATCAGCTCCTCCAGATAGGGCAACAGCCACATTCCTTCATCTGCCTTCAGCTGAGGTTTGGCTGTCAATAAAAAAAAGGAACAAAGAATCAGGGAAGAATACTTATTAAAAGTTTTGGAACAGAAATGCATAAAAAAGGTATTTAGGTAAATAAAACTGGTGAGCCGATTTAATTTATTATTACCAACTCATTCATAATATTTGAAGCCCCCGCAAATTTATCCGTCACAAAAAGCACATAGCGGATGTCAACGTGGATGGCCCTGTTCAGCTCAGGAAAGAATACCACATCCCCGGCAAGCGATTCCCAGTTGCCGTCAAAGGCCAACCCTTTTAATCGTCCGTTTGCCCCAATAACCGGGCTGCCGGAGTTTCCTCCTGTAATGTCGTTATCAGTAATGAAATTCACCGGCATCCGGCCATCATCTCCGTAAGGACCAAATTGCTGTTCGTGGTACAGCGACAAAAGGTCATCCGGTACCACGAAATCATCATGCTCAGGATCCTCTTTTTCCATGACACCGCTTAACGAAGTGATATGGTGGTAATTTACCGCATCCCGAGGGCTATATCCAAGCACTTTCCCATAACTCATTCGCATGGTGAAATTGGCATCCGGGTACATACGATCGCCTTCGCTCTTTTCACGGATTGCCTCCATATAAAGACGCGACCCAGCCCGCTCTCCTTCCGAAAGCTCCCGGTTAATGTCACGCAGCTCAATGGCCTTATCATAAATACTGACTGAATAGCGGATCACCGGATCCCCTTCCATTGCTTCCAGCCGGGGATTGCTGATAAAACGAGCAAAGCGCTCCGGACATGTCAGGAATGAGTTCTCAAACATATATGCTGCAAATTCCATGTAATTTCCGGCAAATGCACTATCCGCATAGTGAATAATATCAGGCTGATGTTCCCGGGGCAGTTCATCACTGACCAGTTTCATCATCGCAGCCACCACACGACGGTCGGCAGGAGGATGATAATCCTCGTAAAACCCTGATTGCCTTCCTGAAAATCCGGAAACAACCTCAGCCAGTTCCGCCTGACTGATATCCTCATCGAGGTTACGGTAAAACACATTGGCACGAATGCCTGCCACATAAATCTCCGTTCCCATCAGCAGTGCTTCATTCAGCAAATGATGGGCATAGGCAGTAGGTCGCTTTTCTTCCACAGATTCACGGATCATTGTCAGCACCTCACCGTATTTTTTCTTCCTCACAGGATCCTCATCTACCCAGTCCATAAACTGCTTTTCTTCAGCGCGTTTTATTTCGGGCACATCATGTCGCCTCAGCTGTTCCAGCTGACCCTGTGATAGTTGCATGCCATTGCTCGCATTGAAATACTTCGAGGCATATTTCAGCCTTACTTCATCACTGGCCTGCATTTCCTCCCGTATGATATCAAGTCGCCGTTTACGGGCCGCAATGCGCCCCGGATGGGTCACCTTCATCAGGTCCTCCACCTGGGAAGCTGTCAGATACCTTTGAGAACTTCCGGGATAACCCAGCACCATCGAAAAGTCCAGTTCGTTTATTCCACCCGCATTAATTTCCAGGTAACGGTCGGGCACATAAGGCACATTGTCCGGCGAATAATCTGCCGGCTGCCCCTCATTGTCAGCATATACCCGGATAAATCCGAAGTCGCCCGTATGTCTTGGCCACCTGAAGTTGTCTTCGTCACCACCAAACTTGCCTATGGAAGAAGGTGGAAACCCCACCAAACGGACGTCCTTAAACACTTCATATATGTACAGGTAATATTTACCTCCCTGGTAGTGGTTGGACAAAAACCCCTGGGAATCTGTATCTGCGGTATATGCTGAGGCAATGTCTCTGCCAATGGTCAGCATGGAAACCCTTTCACCACGCTCCCTGCGAGAAGCAATCTCCTTTTGAACCTCATCGGTCACGTCAATGATTTTTTTCAGGAAAGTGACCGTCAACCCCGCTGCAGGAATCTCCCCGTCAAATGAAGAGGCCCAGTAACCGTCAGTGAGATAATCATTCTCAGCAGTACTGACCCGTTGAATATGGTCGTAAATCACATGATGATTGGTAAGCACCAACCCATTTGCTGAGACCACTGAACCTGATCCCACATTGCCCACATTGACTACCGCATCACTCAGACTGGCATCATCGTTGCTGAATATCTCCTCTGCGGACATTTTGCCCCCCAATGATTGGATATCTTCCATGTTGTAAGCACCAATCCTGGGCAACAGCCACATGCCCTCATCACTCCGGGCCGGATTTGCGATTAACACAAAAACAAAAAGCAACACCATGATGGGCTTACCCGGTATCAGTTGAAGCCACAAGGATTTCAACATCCGCAAATCAAATTGTTTGTCAGGCCTGCAGGCCCTCAACTTACCGGATGTTCCTGTCGGGAATTTTTGATCCATATTTCAAGTGTTTAGATTCCATCAAAGTTCGAGAAAAAAAGTCCATTTCGCCAGCAGCATATTGTCATAAAAAGAACTTTCGGAAAAATGATTGTATTCAAGGCGCAACCTGTGGTTGTAAATAGGAATGTAAGACAACCCGACTGTGTAAACCCTTTCATTGGTGACATCCACCATCTGCGATCCAAAGTCAGGTAGTTCAAGCTGCTGATACATAATGCTGCTGCTGATTTTATTTGTATGATTCAGAATCAGAAAGGCATAACCTCCAAAGAAACTTTCATTGGCAAGTTTCCGGTTGACCCATTCGGTTTGAAAGAAAACAGAACGATCTCCCGGAGTATACCAGAGCAAATTGGCACCACCCCCCCAGGCATTCATGCCGAGTCCGTTATTCAGCTCCACAGCATCAGCAACGGATACATGACTGGAAGGAACATACTTTAAAAAAGGATGATCATTTTCCTGGTGATCAAAATAGCCAAAGCCTCTGATACCCATATCGAAATCACCCACATTAAATGCAAAGTCCAGCGTCGTCGTCAGTACGGTATGCGATGATTGATAACCGTTTTTTGCGGCTTCGACCAACAGGGCTGTTCTTGAACGACCCGTATCATGGAACCACTTCACACTACCTCCATCAAGGGCCAGTCCGTGGTTGTCCCCCCAATACTCGGTAAAAATACGGGGTTTCATATTGAACTGAAAATCGGCCAGGTGTAACTGATTGGCATAACTTACAACAGAAAACATACGACCGGCAGTAAACTCAAGATTGGTGGCCTCGGGTTTCCACGTTATAAAAAATTCCTCCACTTCCAGTTCAATGTCATAATCAGGGTCTGCCTTTCGAACAAAAGCAGGTTTGTTGAGGAAATCATGCCAAACTGCAGAGTCAAAATGAAACGCCCCGAAAAAAGTCAGACGCTCACTCAGCTGTCCGTCCAGGTCAACCATAATGGCAGCAAGCCCTCCGATTCCGTCGCCTGGCTCAGGACTGTATTTGTAATAGGTTTCACCGCCCAGTTCAATTATTAAAAAGGGATTGTCTGCTTCACCACTGCCATCTGGCGGCAAAGAGGATTCTTCCGCATCATCCGCAATTCCTTCACCGGCCCGGCCCGGGCCTTCTTTTTCATCAGCCAGTACCGTAACAGGATGATGAATAAATAAAATGCCAACCGCAAACTGAACTGCAACTACAATAACTTTCAACCATTTCATAAATAACGCAATTTTGAATTTTTCTTAAATCATGCGCCATTTTGACATTTCAAATGTAGAATGGTTTAAGCAAATCCCTGTAGATGAACTTGTTAATAATTTGTTAACCCTTTTCTGCAATAAATTTACTCCTTCATTACCTGACATTTAGCCCTGAAACCCACCCCTNGGAATGGCTATATTTTATTTATTAATGGGATTGTTTGGCAGAAATCATTTTCTTTGCGTCAAAAACAATCAATATTATGGAAGGTTTAACGGGCGTATTTTTCAGTTTTTGTATTCTGTTGCTTTTTTTGCTGGCCGGAAAGATATTGCGGGCCAGGGTAGGGCTGCTGCAGCGTATTTTCCTGCCGGCATCTATTATCGGAGGGTTTCTGGCTCTTATATTCGGTCCTTACCTTCTGGACGTACTCCCGGATTTCCTGTATACCACCTGGTCCGACATCCCGGGGCTGCTGATCAATATCGTTTTTGCCTCACTGTTTTTGGGCGTACTGATACCGGGAATAAAGACAATGTGGACACAGGGCGGCAGCCAGCTTTGTTTCGGAATGATTGTTGGCAGCGGTCAGTACCTTGTAGCCATGCTGATCACCGTATTATTGCTGACACCCCTTTTTGGCGTACCCCCGATTTTTGCCACCATCCTGGAGATTGGTTTTGCCGGCGGGCACGGAACAGCAGCCGGAATGCATCCGGTATTTGCTGAACTTGGTTTTCCTGCCGGATCAGCACTTGCGCAGATGTCAGCTACGGTAGGTATTATTGCAGCTGTTGTGGGGGGCGTTTTTTACATCAATATCGCCATCAGGAGAGGGTATTGCGTGAACCTGGACCAGACAAAAGGCATCCCCCGGTTTAAAAAAGTGGGATTGATCCCGGAGAAAGACAGGTTTCCCTCATCCAATGCCACAGTAGCATCTGAGTCCATTGAGCCACTGGCCTTCCATTTCTCCATAGTTGGGGTCGCAATTCTGGTAGGATGGGTGCTCCTGGCAGGTGTACGGCAATTGCATCCCATGCTCGGTGGTTTTCCCCTGTTTCCGCTTGCGATGGTCGGCGGCATGATCGTGCAGGCTTTTTCAGCCAAGATAAAAGTCAGTCAGTATTATGACCGCCTGACTTTTGAGCGAATACTGGGACTCTCACTGGATATTTTGGTTGTAGCAGCCATCGCCTCCATACGCCTGGATCTTTTTGTCGCACACTTCTGGCCTTTTGCCATTTTGATGGCAGTCGGTATTGCATGGCTTTTCTTCTGTCTGGTAGTGCTGGCTCCCCGTATGTTCCCCTATAACTGGCTCGAGCGCGGAGTAACCGAATACGGAATGCAAAGCGGTGTAACCGCCATGGGATTATTGCTGCTCCGTCTTGTAGATCCCCATTACAAAACGGATACCGCGCAGGCATTCGGATTCAAACAAATGTTGTATGAGCCGTTTCTGGGTGGCGGTTTCATTACGGCCACTGCACCTTTTATTCTGGTCGGACTTGGGATCTGGTGGTCGATTGCGGCGGCTGCAGTCATTGTATTTGCATTCGGACTGATTTCTTTCCTTAACGGCTGGACCACACGCAATCCCAGAAAAAAAGCCCGTTAATCAAGGATCAACGGGCTTTTATCTAAGATGCTTTTCCGGACTATCCGGTTTGTTTGGTTTTTCCAAAACTGGCTGTAAGCCTGTCAAGGATGATGGCCAGTATTACAACTACCAGCCCTGCTTCAAAACCTTCTCCTACCTGCAGGCGTTGAATACCACGTAACACGTTGGTACCAACTCCACCGGCGCCGATCATTGCTGCAATGACCACCATAGAAAGACCCAGCATGATCGATTGATTCACCCCTGCCATTATGGTAGGCTTGGCGACCGGAACCTGAACCTTCAACAGTTTTTGCATCGGGGTTGCCCCGAATGCATCTGCCGCTTCGATCAATTCATGGGGCACCTGCCGGATACCCAGGTTGGTCAGTCGGATCAGTGGCGGCAGGGCAAATACAAAGGTAGCCACCACACCAGGCACCAGGCCCAGCCCGAAAAACATCACTGCCGGAATCAGGTAAACAAAGGCCGGCATGGTTTGCATAAAGTCAAGCACAGGTCTGATAATGGAATTAAAACGGTCGCTCCGGGCGGCATAGATCCCGAGCGGTAAGCCAACGACCATTACCAGTATTTCAGCCGTTAATACCAGGGCAAGGGTTTCCACAAAAGGCTCCCACAATCCGATATTTTCGGTAATCAACAGGCCAACAAGGGCGAAAATGCTCATTTGCCAGCCTGCCAGTTTCCAGGTCAGTGCAGCAATAAGCACAATCAGGATGATGGGATGCATCAGAAGCATCCCGTCCTTCAGATTATTCACCAAAAAGTAAATGAAGGCACTGAAGCCGTCAAATACCGGTCCGAATTCACTGACAAGGTAATCCACTGCAGCAGACACCCAGTCTTTAATAGGTATACGAAATGGAAACATTGGTTGTTTTCTTTACAGAATGCTTAATCATCTTCATTTTTATCCTGACCGATCATTTCATCGTCCTGTTGTGAGAGGGCCGAAATGATGTTGCCTTTTGCAATTACCCCCTGCAGCCTGTTGTCCTCATCCACCACAGCTATGGGACCGAATTCCGTATTGTTATAGATATTCATAACTTCGGTCATGGACTTATCCGGAGTTACCGTCGAGGGCATGTGCAACAGGGAATTGTCAAACGGTACTTTTTCTTCCTCCTTGTGCTTGTTCAGATAATCCACAAGCTCCCGGGCACGAATGTACCCTTTCAGATTCCGCCTGGTATCCGTCATCAATATTCCGGTCAGGTTGTTTTTTCTGATCTTTCGCAGGATCGTCCTTGGTCCGTCGCCGGGGAATGCTATTTCGACAGTAGGCTGCATGATCGCTCCGGCAGTCAGCACAGCTGCCCGGTTCATGTCTTCCACAAATGCCCTTACGTAATCGCTGGCCGGTTTGGAAATGATTTCTTCTGCCGTACCAATCTGTTCGATGCGGCCATCCTTCATAATGGCGATGCGGTCGCCGATCCGGAAAGCCTCATCAAGGTCATGTGTGACAAAGATGATGGTTTTCTGCATTTTATCCTGCAGTTCCAGCAATTCATCCTGCATCTGCCGCCGGATAAGCGGGTCAAGTGCACTGAAAGCTTCGTCCATCAGCATAATCCCCGCATCAACGGACAAACCACGGGCCAGTCCGACACGTTGCTGCATTCCGCCTGAAAGCTGGGAAGGATAGCTGTTTTCATTACCGGTAAGCCCCACCTGTTCGATCACCTTCATGGCCTTTTCGCGACGTTCATCCTTGTCGACGCCCTGAAGCTCAAGACCAAATTCCACATTTTCTGCCACTGTCCGGTGAGGCAAAATGGCAAAATTCTGAAAAACCATCCCGCAAAAATGCTTGCGACGGAACTCCCGAAGGTCATTGGTGTTCAGCTTGGTGATATCCTTTCCGTCGATAATGATCTCCCCGGCAGTAGGTTCATGCAAGCGATTCAACAAACGTTCCAGTGTGGATTTTCCGCTACCGGAAAGACCCATGAGTACGAAAATTTCTTTTTCATGTACATCAAAGGACACATCGTAAACACCTACCACCTGCTTGTGGTCATTCAGGATGTCTGCTTTGCTCTTTCCTTTTTTCAGTGCCTCAAGGGCCTTTCCGGGCTGGTTTCCAAAAATTTTTGTCAGGTTCTTGACAACAATTTTTTCTTTCATAAACAATTATAAAAAATTACGGAAGCCATTGGTCTACCCTGTCGCGATTCTCAGCAATCCAGGCTCTGGCAGCTTCCATTGGCTCCATTCCATCTTCAATATAGATCATTACTTCAGCCATCTCCTCGGGTGTCCAGTAAAAGTTATCCAGGAAATTGTATACATCAGGCGCTTTTTCCAGCAGATCAGGGTGCACAATGGTGGCAATGTGCTCAGCTTCACCAAGGGTCTTTCGGGGGTCTTCAAGGTATTTCAGGTCATAAGCGGCAAATTTCCAGTGGGGGGTCCATCCGGTAACGATGATCCACTCCTCACGGTCAATGGCACGCTCCAAAGCAGCGGTCATCGCTGCGTCCGAACCGGATACCAGGTTATAGTCCAAGTCGTATTCTTCGATTGTTCTTTCTGTGGCAGCCATCAGCCCTGCACCAGGATCAATTCCGATGATCTCACCGTCAAACTCATCCACGTAGTCATTCAGCTCTTCGATGCTGTTCACGGGAACATACTCAGGAACAACAAGACCCAGCCGTGCACCCTCGAGATTGGCTCCGAGATTGATCACATCATCCTGGGTTTCTTCAAGGTATGCCTCATGGGTAACCGGAAGCCAGCCAGCAACCATTGCATCGAAGTCTCCCCTTGCCACACCCATCCACATTGGGCCGGCATCTACAGAAGTCAGGTCAACTTCATAGCCGAGGTCGTCCTGAATTACCGCCGCAACTACATGTGTGGAAGCAATTTCAGAATCCCACAACACGTAACCGAGGTTGATTTCATCGGTTTCCGGTGCGCACGAGTTCATGCTGAAAAGCAATCCCACAGCAACAACAATTGCAGCTGCAATTGACAATGATTTGGTCAGTAATGTTTTTGTAATTTTCATTTGGTTTTCCTCCTGTTGTTTTGTTTCTAAAATAGAAAAAAGTGGGGGCACATCTGTAACCCCCACTTGTAAATGTAGTTATTCTAAAAGTAATATCCAACATTGATGTTGAAACGCAGATTCCAGTCCATGTCATCCACAGGGATTGGCCTGCCCTGGGCATCAAGTTGCCCGGCACCCATTCCCGTGCCAAAATTATCGGTAAGCCATGGATGGTTCTTACCCATCGCAAAATCGACATAAGTCCAGATATTACCGGCTGTGATCAGGAAACCGGGAACAAGCATATGGCTGTCTTCAAAGTCAAACATCTGTCCGTCAACTTCCAGTTGCCCGTCTTTGGTCATCAGTGCGTAATCCACGTAGGGCATGATATTGGAAATGGGGCCCAGGTCCACATCAATGCCTTTTCCGATTCCCATGGAAAGGATGTTGGCTCTTGCAGCCACACCATCGCCATAATAAGGATCACCATAAGCACCCATCTGCACACGGTCCATTAGCTGACCCGCATCATTTTTGGCTGCGTAATCATAATTGATGAACTGTCCTTTTACACTCCAGTCACCGAAAGTCGCTGCACCGTGGGCTGCAATGGCATGACCATATTCAGTTTCATCCAGTACGGAATTGTACAGCCCCTGGCGCTGGGCAGAAAAACCGACTTCTACGCCCGGAGTGATTTCATAACCAAGGCGCACGTTCAGCTGATTCATTTCCCTGATGTGAGCAGGTGCTCCGGACAATACTCCGTCAGAGTCAGGAATAACATTATAGGAATAGGTTCCTGCCCCCGGGCCGCCATAGGGGGCCGCGTTGTGTGCAGGTCCTGCTGGCTCCTGCTGGCGGAAATAAGCCATCATCAGGTTCAGGCGGTCACTAAGATCGTAACTGAATTTAACTCCCATATTGAAGTCATCCTCAAGGCCGACATAATAACCACTCATGAACCACCAGCTGTGTGAGTTATACATCAGGTTACCGAAAGGCACCTGCGTAACACCCAGTTCCATATTGAAGTTATCTGAAAAGTCATAACCCAGATACCCTTCCTTGATAAAATGAGTGTTGAAGGTGGGATAAAAGCGATACTCAAAGTTTAGTGTCACATCGCTGTACCTGGCAGCAACATTCAACCGCCATGTATCCCAGGTGGCATAAGTACTGGTAGGCATTGCTTCACTTTCATAATGCTGACTCACGAAATTGTAGCGGACAGCACCGCCGAATTGCACAAAGTCCTCCTCATCCTGGGCATAGGCGTTGGTCGACAACCCCATCCCAAGCATCATCATCAGTACTACAAATCCTGTCAATCGTAAAAATTTCATAAATTAATGATTTAGTGAATAAAAATAAGTTTGAACCTGAAGAATCTCTTCATTCAAAGCCTTTGATTTAACAATTCTATTTGATTCAATTCAAGAATTCAACAAGTCGGATATGTTGATTG
>SL_3KL_010_SEDDRAFT_10001006_pt1 | contig 24985 bp, 19 predicted proteins | sample SodLakKL_010_SED_2_FD_10381 | JGI IMG/M metagenome (IMG submission 10381) | reverse complement strand
AGCTTTTGCAACTCCATTTTGAGTTCTGGCAGAGTCCGGGTAAAGTGATTCACCACCATTTGGACCGGATGTAATATCAAATCTAACATAAACTGATTGATCATCAGTTAATGGAACACCGGAAGAGTCACGAACTATGAATTCAAAATCAACGGTTTCATCACCACCAGTACCACGTACTTGAATAAAATCTTTTGATTTAGATGCTAATGTAATAGATGATGATCCACCGGATCCATCAGATGTATCATCATCACCATTAGTTCCGTTAGTCTGCCTCAATCTTAATTCGGGGACAATAAGTTCTTTTTCCGGAGCTGCAAGAAGAGTTAAGTTCTCTGTTGAATATCCTTCTTTCTGAGCTTGGACTGTTATGTTTATTACACTGTCAACATCTATCTCCTCAAACAAGTATAAACCTTCTTCATCACTGAAGGTTTGAGCTGCAATATCTTCTGGTGAAATAATTTGAATAGTTGCATTTGATATTGGTTCTGAAGTGTCTACATCGGTCACAGAACCCTGTACTGTAATAGGGTCATAAATCTTGTCACAAGAATAAGCCAACAGAGAAAAAAACCCCAAACCGAATACGAATAGTAAAGTTTTATTTTTCATCCCGCCAATATTGATTAGTTGAAGCCTGAGTAATTATTATAATATTTTAATATTATAAAAAAACTTTTAATACTAAAAAAGCAAAATCTCAAGTAAAGTTAAAACAAACTCAATCATAATCAATGACATAAAAATATATTTTAGTTACTATTAGAATGTAAGGAGTTATTTTTTAGTGAATTGTAAGTTAGAAATCTATTTTTAACTAATAATAATGAATTGAAAAAATTTTAAATACAAGCAAAGTAGCAGGAACGAGGCTATTACCACCTTCCCTGCCTGGTGCCTCTGAGCCCTCGTGGTTCTTGTCTTCGATCACCCGCCCAAAATGGCCTGAGGTTATCATCTCTCAATACAATCATATGGGAATTTACGGTGATTTCTTTTGCAATAAAGTGGCCTTCATTCATTTGTTCGGTAAAGAATGCGATAACTTCAACTAAATCACCCGGCTGAATTTTGCTCACATAACCTTCAACTGCATAGGCTGCGCCAAGATGGATATTCAGCAAAGTTTCACTTTCTTCTGTTTGTAAAAACAGGTGTGTTCCTACGTAGGCACGTCCTGTGGTTGCTTCACACGGCCCTGTTTCGATATGATCCAAAACCCCGCTAATTTCAATCAATGGTGGCAATTCAGCCTGACGGGCAATACCTTTATCATCTTCAACACCCCGCTGTGCATTAGCCGGATATGTAAACAGCAGCATCAGCACTGAAATTAAAATCGGTATAATGCTAAAATTATTCATTTTGTCTCCCGTATCTTTAAAAATTACTATTGTGATCTGTTAAATTAGACGTTAAATCACCTAATTCAGTTTGTTTAAATTTTCTGATTCTTGATCGTTCAGTAAATGGATTTTTATCTAAAATATTTATGCTTTACTCAATATTGGCAGATATCGTTGTTGCCATTCATTTTTTCTTTATAGTGATCGCATGTGTTGGTGCTGTGCTGGTATTGAAATGGCGCTGGTTAATTTGGTTACATATTCCGGCGGCGCTATGGGCGGCAATGATTATGTTGATGGGCTGGATTTGTCCGCTTACTCCTCTTGAAAACCATCTCAGAAGGTCTGCCGGCCAGTCTGGATATACCGGTGGATTTATCGATCAATATTTGATGCCGGTTATTTATCCGGCCGGACTAACCAGGGAGATTCAGGTATGGCTCGGAGTAGGTGTGATTATTTTGAACCTGGTGATTTACACCATTGTATACAGACGATACCGCCGTGAGAAAAAATGAAAAATTGAGAACAATTTTTTTATCCACAGATACTTTCGGCAAATTCACTCCCGTTATTAATATAGAACTCAAATAGAGAATGACCTGAGCAGACGAAAACTGCAAAAAGGTATTCCAAAGAGGCGACGATCTCGCCTCTTTATTTTTTGGTAGATGCCTCTCGACAATGCCCATTCACACCTAATGTACTGTCAATTATAGAATGGCAGCCTGGAAAAGACTTCGGAAGTCTCATTGGCCCGGCTGACAATAATTAAAGATAATCTCAAGATTTCGAAGATTAAATAATAGACACAGTCAAGGACTCTATTTCAGCAAAATTATGAGCAGTCCCTTATTTTATTAGTGTCATTTTTCGGGTTACCGACTGGCCGTTCGATCGGAGAACATAGAGATAAACACCGGACGAAAGGCCCGATGCATCAAAATCTAAACGGTAACTGCCTGCCGGGAGATAAGTATTCACAAGCTGCCTGATTTTTCTGCCAGCCGAATTATATATCGAGATTTCGACCTCGCCGCTATTTTCAATGCTATAGAAAATTTGAGTGGTATTGTTGAATGGATTGGGGAAGTTCTGATCGAGATAAAAAACAGACTGGCTTCCAATTCGCGGAAATTCTGCCTGTTTAATTTTTCTGTACCGGATTATGGCTTCCAGGAAATAGTAATCTGCATATGAAGTACCCACATTTCCATGCCCCCTGTGCAGGGTAGACTGTTTAAGGATAGAGCTGATGTCTGAATTTACTGACATAAACTGCTCACTGGAAAGGGAGTTTAATATATTAACCGCACTATTGAAATAGCGGGCATTGTTTGTGAATTCATAGATTTCAAATAACGCAGATGCAGCAATGGCAGATGCTGACGCATCCTTGCTCTGAACGGTAGTTACCGGTTCAAGAAAATCATAAATCGGTACAAAGTCATCAGGTAGATTGTCGATAAAATAATCGGCAGCCCGGATAGCAGCATCCAGAAATTTTTCTTTTCCGGTGTACCGGTAAATCATGGTAAAACCATAAATAGCCCATGCCTGGCCCCGGGCCCAGACAGAATTGGGACCATATCCCTGCCGGGTACCTTTCCAGTTCACATTCCCTGAGTCATCAAAATCAACAATGTGGTAGCTCGTTCCGTCCGGCCTCATGTGATGTTTGAGTGATGTTTCCGCGTGAGAGAGAGCAATATTGTACCATTCGGAATTACCGCTGTTTTCAGCATTCCAGAACAGGAGCTCAAGGTTCATCAAATTATCGATGATTACCGGAAAATTTCCGATCCAGTCCCATGATTTAATCGCCCCAATTTTTGGATCATAACGCTGCGCAAGTGTATTTGCCGCTCGCAGCATAATTCGCTGGTAGTACTGCCCCTGAATTAATTGATAAGCATTGCCAAAACTGCTGGAAATTCTGAATCCTGTGTCGTGGTCGATGTTAAGATTGGCCGTTGATTCAAGATCTTCGGTCCATTCTTTTGCATAATCTTTCCACTGGGTTTCGCCGGTTAGTTGGTACATGTACCAAAGAGTTCCTGCAAAAAATCCGCTTGTCCATTCGCTTCTTTTTAAAAAGCGGGTATCCCAGAGCCCTGTATTGCGATCGGTGTGGCCGGGATGCAGACTTGCATTATAATTCAGCTCCTCAAGAGTTTCGGCCAGTTTTGTTTGGGCATGGCCAAGCACCTGTGGAAATGCGTGAAATTCTTTAAGCCCGTTATCAGAATCCTGAGCATACACTGAAGAAAAAAACAGACAACAGATGGGTATCAGTGCAGATGTCAGGATGGTTTGTTTCATTTCCGTCGAAAAAGATGGTTATTGATCAGGCTGATTGTGTAACCAATCGAGAGGGAGAAAGGCCAGTGTAATATCGGGATGGCTGCATCCATTATTGATCAGAATTTTCGCTGTTTCTGCATACTCTGATGATTCAAACGCAATGGCCGCTGGTATAAAAATTTCCAGATAGCGGCAATCATCAAACTGTTGATCGTCGAGCAACTGCCTGCGATCCCCTTCGTTTTTTATATCGGTCATCACTAAATCGAGTGCTGGTTTTAATCCGCCGTAGTTATCATTGTTTAACGGATTTGGCCAGTCGCGATCGGTTGCAGTTCGGTTCTTACGGATCAAAGATAAATTTGTATATGCCCTCAGATTAAAATATTCGTAATGCCGCTGCCTGGTTCTGCTCAACTCATTGGGCTGTTTTCCATTAGGCTGAATTTGTATATCAATTCTGTCTGAAACAGGAGGAATGTGAAAATTGGAATTTACTCTTTCTTCCTGCTCGGAAAACAGAAAATAAATGGCTCTCTGAACATCCATCCATGAAGAGATATTTGTGGTCTCGAATGCATCGGCATTATAGTTTTTGATGATCCAGGTTGAAAATCTGTGAAACCACTCTTTAAGTTTAATATGATGATTTGATGGCCAGTGATTGCTGTCGTACAATAGAGAAACGGCTTCTATAACAAAAATAAAATCATTCGCATCGATAATTCCCTGAAGCGAACCCTGATTGCCTTCAATAGTGGGATTTACCTGTGCATGGTTCATGTTGGGATTCATCCGGGTGGAATCATCCAAAAACCAGCCATAAATCAATTCAGAGGCTTTTTTTGCATAATCTTCATTTTCGCTGTAGAAATAGGCGAGAGACAGGGTGTAAATGGCAGCCGAAATGCGGGCAAGCCTTGGGCGGTCGTAGTCGTAAATCATTGGGTTCGTAACACCATCACTGCTGCCGCTGTATCTGGCAATGCTCATATAATCGTGCCAGTCACCACTGGGCGGCAGTTCGCTCTTATCAGTTACAAATTCAAAAGAATCATCCAGCAATAATTCATCCGCACCGGATAATAATTTTTGATACTCATTTTGAAATTCAGGTGCATCCAAATGATCCCTGATCATTTCCAAGTGCTCTACATTCATAATATATGGGCCGGTATTCGATGCTGTGAAATCCGGTAGCGAGTCTGATTCACTGCACTGCAGGAAAAGCAACAATACAGGAAGAATCAAAAACTTCTTTATTTTTGAATGATATGTGGATTCAGGTATCAAAATTTTTGTTGTACCGGATTTTTGATCAAAAACAACTTATGCATTTAGTGTGCTAAATAGTCTTCTTAAGTCATTACGTCACATCGAGCGCAATCCCGATGCAATTCAATCGGGATGAAGTCGAGATGCTGCTTCCCAAACCTTAAAACAAGTTCTCGACTTCGTTTGGTCACTTCCGTTCTCGCACTGCGCTCGAACTGACGGACATTACGCGTTAAACAAATACAATAAAACTGACAAGCTTTTTTTGAACTTTTTGTTTAACCAATAATTTTTCAGTTAACTTTAAAATATATCAACCAAAAAGAAAAATAACATTACTTATTCTTCTTGATGATACATTTAATGTTGCCAGTAATTTCAATATCATGCTAACCGGCCACTGAATTTAAGCTTTAACAGTTATTTGAAACCTACAGTATCAGTCATAATTCCTGTTTTAAATGCCTCTGAAACCATCGGAGAACTGCTGGATGCGCTTCAGAATCAAACCTATGGTTCGAACAATTCCGAGATTCTGATCGTTGACAACGGTTCAGAAGATGATACGGTAAAAACTGCTCAAAAATATCCGGTAACGGTAATTCGGGAAACAACGGTAAAAAGCCCGTATGCGGCACGTAATGCTGGCCTGAAACAGGCAAGGGGTGAAATTATTGCCATGACCGATGCCAACAAAATACCTGAAAAAATCTGGCTGGAAAAAGGCATCAAAACACTCAAAGACGAAAATGCAGACCTTGCGGGCGGAAATATTCAGTTTCGGCTGCCGAATAAACCCAGAGCCGCCGAAGTATATGATGCCATCACTTTTAATGACAACAGGCGCTTTGTGTTTGAGGAGAAGGGTGCCGCAACCGGCAACCTTTTTTTCAAAAAAAATATTGTTGATAAGGTTGGTTTTTTCCCGGGAGAGGCACGTTCGGGGATGGACATCTGGTGGACTCAAAATGCCGTTCGCAATGGCCACAAACTGGTATATGCAGAAAAAGCAGTGGTTTGGTGTAAACCGCGCAACCTGAAACAGGTCTTGAAAAAATCGTTCCGCGTGGGAACTTCTCACCCGTTCAACCAAAAGCAGGCGGGAAAATCCTTACCTTCAATCTTGATGATGATTTTACGCACATTTTTTCCGCCAAAAGTCCGGCTGCTGAAAGAAAAAATCAGTAACGTTCATCCACCAGCATCGCTGTTTTTGGTATGGGCTGTGGCCTGGCTCAGCAAAATCTGGATGGGTTTCGGACGCGTAACCGGCCTTTTAAAATTGAACAGGGCCCCTTCAATCACAAAAGCTGGTTCATCGATATGAAAATTGGGTATCTCTACTACACATTCTACCCGGTTACCGGCGGGGCGTCTGTTCATGGATATTACCTGGCCAGGGAACTCAGCAAGCTCGGTTATCAACTTTTTAAGCTGAACGGTGAGCCTGACCCCTGGACAACCCGGCTCAAAAACCCTGTCACCGGTTTTTTCAGGATGCTGCGTGAGTGCGATTTGATTTACGTGCGAATGGATTACTTTCTGAATGCCAGAAATTTTTTAGGGCTGCTCGCCATCTTATCAGGTAAAAAAGTCATTGTTGAATTGAACTCACCCTCTGATGAACTGCACCTGTTTGGTCGCAGCCAAAAATATATCTCGCGGGTTGATAAAATCATGGGAGTAATTTTACGGCGGGCAGATTCGGTCATAGTTGTCAGCAGGCCGATTAAAGAATATTGCGAACAAGAACTGCGGCTGGAAAATGTACATGTTATTGAAAATGGAGGCGAGAGTTTTGAGGCACCTCGGGATGAAATTTCTGATGAATTGAAAGAAAGAATCAAAGAGATTCGAAGCCGGTATAAAAATTTGATTGTTTGGCCTGGATCTGTGAACAAAATGCAGGATTTCGAACTTTTGCGAGAAATAGCTGAGACTCAGCGCGAAAAGTCTGCGCTTTTGTTGATCACCAACAATCAAAACAAAAAAACAGAACAACTTGAAGCCGCAGGTAACGTTTATCAGTTTAGTCAGCTTCAGAGAAATGAGGTGGAGTTTTTGATTGATTCGGCAGACATCGGCCTGGCATTTTATGGTGATTATTCCTGGTCGCGATGGGGGTTTTACAACAGCTCGCTCAAAATTTTTGAATTTCTGAATAACGGGCTGCTCACCATTACCAATCGTCCGGGAACCGAAATTCAGAAATCATATCCAAATTTCCGATTTGCCCAAAAAAGTGATGAAATTCTTACCTTTATTGAAGAGTTTGAAGGCGAAAAAGTAATTCCGCCTTCAGCAAGAACATGGAAAGAAGTTGCTGAAGAAACTTCAAAAATTATCCGCACGGTAACCGATAAGTGAAAATTTACCATCCACATCGAATAAAGTCGGCTATTTTTCTGCTGCCGTTTTTCCTGTATGAGGACCTGCTGCTTGCGGCCATCATGCTGGTGGTGGGGATGATTGTGATGTTCGGAGAAAAAATTAATGAGGCCATCAACCGGCTCAACTGGCGCGAGTATCTCTTTTTTCTCTACATGTTTCACATGCTGTTTGGTGAGCGCGATTTCGCCTACCTGGGTCTGGAGCCGCTATTTGTCACGGAAATAGTGCTGGTTGTGCTTACAGCGGCCTATGCAAAAGATCTGTTTCAAATCAGGCGTGTGCTTTTCATTTATTACCTGATTGTGCTGATCGGAATCGGGTTTGCCTTCGTCTACTTTTTTCAGCATCAAATTGATGCGGTGCGTGATTCATTTATGCTGATCTACGCTTTCTGGGTACCCATTGTTTATCATGTTTTCAGGGGCAGAAACCATTACGATCTCTTCTTCCTCTTTTTAAAAATATTCATTGTTCTGAAGGCCATTGCCTATTGCTACGAGGCGGCCATGATTATTTTTGGTTATCAGCGTATTACGTTCGAAGGGTTCCGTTTTGGAGTCGGATACATCCTGCCATCGCTGATTGTAGTTGCAATTTTCCTGCCCATAAAATACATCGACCTGAAATACAAAATACTCGGCCTGATGATGATACCGGCCGTTTTCACCGTATTTCACCGCTCCATTTTTATGGGGATTTTACTTGGTCTTGCTGTGATCTTTGTGATTGGCAGCCACGTGTCACGGAAAAATATTTTGAGGTACGGGGTCACAAGCCTGGCACTTTTAATCGGCTTTCTGTTCTATTACAACACCCTGGTTGAAGTGGATATTTTCAATATACTGGAGCGAAAAACTTCACTGGAAGAGGGTAACATCAATTACAGGGTGCTTTCATGGCAGCATGTGATGGAGAAGTTCTACGAAAACTTCTTGATCGGGTACGGTGTCGGGCGCCCGGTGATGTTTGCCTATCAAAATGTGTTCTACTCAACGGTGGATATGACCTACTTTGAAATCAGGGATCTTGCAGGCAATGCTCAGCCGCACAACTCCTACCTGAATATTTTAACCCGATTTGGAATCCTGGTCTTCCCGCTGTTTCTCTATGCCATTTTTAAACCATTGCTGAGGCTGCGCCACTATGTTCAGCAAAAACACAGAAACGGAATTCATGCCTACTCTATGTTTATGCTGCTGGTCGGCTTTCTGCTGATTATGTATGTTCTGGCATTTTTTAATGTGGTGCTCGAAGGGCCACATCACTCATTTCCGTTCTGGCTGGTCATAGGCATGTTGCTTGGGTTTGGCCGCGCCGGAAACCTGACACCCAGGAAGGTTCGAATTACGCGCTATATAAATGAATAGCAGCCGACAGATGTTATTTAGTGATACTTTCCATAGATTCTCTGAATTAAAAAACATTATGCGGATTTCATTCGGAGAATGGTTTCAAATATTCCTATCATTGTTTTTGACTCGCAAAATGAGCCGGGCTGAAATGAAGTTTCGATATTATTTTTTATGAACATACTTCAGGTACACAATAAATATAAAATTATTGGCGGAGAGTGGACGGTACTTGAACAGGAGTACGAGCTTTTAAAAAAATCGCACAACATTGAACAGCTTATTGTAAATAACAGCGATGATCTAAAATCTCTCTCCAACCGGATCAAACTGATTTTTACCACCCATTACAACAGGGATTCAAAAAAAAAGATGGCCGGCAAACTTGCATCCGGCAATTACGATTTGATGCACGTTCACAACTTTTTTCCGCTCTTGTCGCCGTCCATTTTTGAGGCAGCCAGGGAAGCCGGAATCCCGTCGGTCATGAGCCTCCATAATTTCAGGCTGATTCATCCCAACGCTTTGATGTATCACAAGGGAAAAATCGATGAACGAAGTTTGCAGGGGAGCGCCTACCGATGTGTTTGGGACGGTGTGTACCGAAATTCAAAACTTCAGACAGCCGTAACAGCGCACATGATTGAATATCATCGCAAGAAAAAAACCTGGCACAGGTATCCGTCTGCGTTTATAGCACTGTCAGAGTTTTCTAAAGAAAAGTTTGTGGAGGGTGGACTGCCTGAAGAGCGAATTTTTATCAAACCCAATTTTTTATCCGATCCGCTTGAAGAATATCCCGGCCTGAAGATCAGCGAAGAGAAGCAAAACCGGTTTTTGTATGTAGGCAGGCTAAGCAATGAAAAAGGCATAAAAGATTTGATTGAGTGCTGGATGGAGAATACCATCGACAGCAGGCTTGAAATTGCCGGTGACGGTCCGCTGAAAAAAGAGCTGGAGAAAAAAACCAGGCGCCACAAAAATATTCGCTGGCTGGGGCAGAAATCAAAAAAATCAATTTTAAAGCTTCTGTCTGAATCCAAAGCATTGATTTTTCCCACACGATGTTATGAAGGCCAGCCGCTTATTCTGCTCGAGGCCATGTCGATGGGATGCCCTGTAATTACATCGAGAATCGGCAATCCGAAAAACATCATACAGCATGGCGAAAACGGCCTTCACTTTTCTCCTGGCAACCGCCGTGAGTTGTTTGAGCAGGTTTTATATTTGAATAGAAATAACATGATACGAATGGAAATGAGCAGAATCGCCCGAAAATCGTATCTTCATAATTATACACCGGATCATAATTACCGAAAGCTGATGGAAATTTATGAGCAGGCTAAACTGCTCGAAAAAAAACTGGCTTCGGGCACATAGACGTTCACAAATATGAACAGCGACAGGGCAAATATTCTGGATGTTCAGGTGAGCAGGTTTGACCTGGACGAAACTATGCAGCAATTTTCGTACGCGATTGAAAACGGAAATAAACTCCGGGTTGCCGTAACACCGGTGAACTGTATTCTCTGGGCTCGGAAAAACGAACGTCTCAAATCGCTTTACAACGGTGCTGATATTGTAACCGCTGATGGTGTGCCAGTGGTCTGGGCTTCCAGGTTGTTGAATGCACCCATTCGCGGCCGGGTGACCGGCCTTGACCTGCTGCCGGAATTTTCTGCGATTGCCTCAAAAAAAGGATATCGATTTTTTTTACTGGGCGCCGCAGAAGGCGTTGCCGATCAGCTTGCCGGTACATTACAGAAGCAAAATCCAGAGCTTCAGATTGCAGGTACGTATTCACCGTCTTTTACAGAAACTTTTTCGGATTCAGAAAACGAGAAAATGATCGATTTGATTAATCAATCCGGTGCCGATGTGTTGTGGGTAAGTTTAACCGCTCCAAAGCAGGATTTCTGGATTGCCGAAAACTTCGATCAATTAAATGTTTCAGTTGCAGTGGGAGTGGGTGCTGCCTTCGATGTGGTTGCAGGCAACATTAAGCGCTCGCCTGCATGGATGCAGAAGGCCGGGCTTGAATGGTTCTACAGGCTGATGAAAGAACCGGGGCGCCTCTCGAAGCGATACCTGGTTGAAGCTCCGCTGTTTATTCCATTAATTTTCAAACAATTTTTAACTACCAGATTTTTAGGGAATGATTCAAAAACAGGATAAAATTTATGTTGCGGGCCACCGTGGAATGGTCGGCTCAGCCATTTATCGCAGACTGCAGAAAGAGGGTTTTGAGAATATTGTTGTTCGCACAAGCAGCGAGCTGGACCTTCGGAATCAGCAGGATGTATCAGCATTTATAAAAAATGAGAAGCCGGATGCAGTCATTATTGCTGCCGCAAAAGTTGGAGGAATCCTGGCGAATGACACATACCCGTATGATTTTTTGCACGATAATCTCATTATTCAGGACAACCTGGTTCATGCATCACATCAAAACGATGTAAAGAAGCTGGTGTTTCTGGGAAGTTCGTGCATCTATCCCAAATTTGCTGAACAGCCTATGCGAGAAGACTCGCTTTTGACCGGTGAGCTTGAGCCGACCAACCAGTGGTATGCCATCGCAAAAATTGCCGGTGTAAAATTATGTGATGCCCTCAGAAAACAATTCGGAAGAGATTATTTCAGCCTGATGCCCACGAATTTATATGGCCCCGGAGATAATTTCGACCTGGAAACCTCACATGTGCTTCCAGCCATGATCCGCAAATTTGATGATGCCAGAGAAGCAGGACACAAGCCGGTAACCTTGTGGGGATCAGGCAAACCGATGCGAGAGTTTTTGTATGTAGATGATGTTGCAGATGCGGTGATTTTTACTCTTCAGCGCAAGATGGAAAAAAATCTCTACAATGTTGGAACAGGCAAAGATATTACCATTACAGAACTGGCGCAGAAAATTCAATCTATTACCGGCCATAAAGGCGAGATAGTTTGGGATTCGGACAAACCCGACGGCACCCCAAGAAAATTGATGGATGTATCCAGGATGAAAGAGGAGGGGTGGAGCTACACAACAGAACTGACTGAAGGTATTAAAAAAACTTACCGATGTTTCAGGGAAAACAGGGAAAGCATTCGCGAAGTCAGGTTTGAGGATGGATGATTTACAATAACTTCAGACCAATTTCTGTGCTTTTAAAATGATGCGCCAAATTTAATGTAAGATAATGAGCAAAAAAGCTCTCATAACCGGAATTACCGGCCAGGATGGTGCCTACCTGGCTGAGTATTTACTTGATAAAGGTTATGAAGTGCACGGAGTTAAAAGGCGATCAAGCCTGATTAAAACGGACAGGATAGACCATCTTTATAAAGAACCCAATCAAACTGATCCGCCATTTTATCTGCATTATGGTGATATGACGGATGCATCCGCACTGACCCGGCTGATTGGGGATATACTTCCGGATGAAATTTATAATCTTGCCGCACAGAGCCACGTTCAGGTTTCATTCGAAACTCCGGAATACACCGCTAATTGCGATGCCCTGGGTACACTCAGAATACTGGAAGCTATTCGACTGCTTGGATTGACCGAAAAGGTGAAATTTTACCAGGCATCCACCAGTGAACTGTTTGGGAATACTACCGAAATTCCTCAGAATGAGAACACACCGTTTTATCCGAGGTCTCCCTATGCAGTCGCAAAACTTTATGCATATTGGATAACCGTAAACTACAGGGAAGCATACAATCTTTTTGCAGTGAACGGCATATTATTTAATCATGAATCTCCCAAACGCGGTGAGACATTTGTTACACGAAAAGTTGTACGTGCGGCGGTTCGAATTGCCAAAGGAATTCAAAAAAAACTTTATCTTGGCAATCTGGATGCCGAGAGAGACTGGGGACACGCCAAAGACTTTGTGCGCGGAATGTGGTTAATGCTTCAACAGGATAAACCGGATGACTATGTGCTGGCAACCGGTAAAACTCAATCAGTTCGCCGGCTATGTGAACTCAGTTTCAGTTATGCAGGTATTAACCTGGAATGGCAGGGCAGTGGTGCAGATGAAGTAGGGATTTGCAGTGAAAGCGGAAGAATAATCATTGAAAAAGATTCCCGCTATCTCAGGCCTGCAGAAACCGGGCTATTACAGGGAGATGCATCCAAAGCAAGAAGAGAATTGAGCTGGATTCCGGAATACAATTTCGAAAAATTGATCAAAGAGATGGTTATACATGAAGCCGGGCGTGTATCAGAGGAAAAATAGCATGGTTTTTTGGATATATAGTCAGTACGCAGATACATCGAGAAGTTTAAAAGCAGGTTAAGAAATAATGTCAAATACCGGTAAAAAGCTTATTTTGAGAAAAAGAAGACTTTTTGTAAAGAAAAATGCATAATTGGGAACAAATATCCTTAAATTCACTCGATATAATCTAAATTGCCTGAAATGCATTTCAACGTTGTATATGAGATGTAAACAAGCTAATTTTTTAGCGCGCTTTAGAAAGTACTTCGTGCCAAAAATATTTTTTAATGGATCTATCTATAAATGACGTGCAGACGGTAAGGGAAAAGCTTCAGCAGGAGTCCAGGAAAAATGGAAACCAAACGGGCTCAAAACTGTCTGAAAGCAGCTACGCGATATCACGTTACAAAAATTTGAAAGTAAGGCAATACAAAGGCAAGAGAGCTTTGGATCTTTCTATAGGGGGAGTTGCACTGATATTTTGTTTGATATTGTTTCCATTTATTGCATTAGGAATCAAATTCTCATCAAAAGGGCCAGTAATATTTAAACAAAAGCGAACCGGCCAAAACGGGACTACATTTACCTGCTTTAAGTTTCGGACCATGAAAAAAGGTGATTGGGGTCCTCACAACGGGAAACCTGATATCACACTGGAAGGTGATGACCGCATATTTGCATTCGGAAAATTTCTGCGTTTACTGAATCTCGATGAATTACCACAGATAATAAATGTTTTAAAAGGTGATATGAGCCTTGTTGGCCCGAGGCCCTATCCTGTTGATGAATGTGCATATTGGAACTCCACATTCGATGATTTTTTCTACAGATATGCCGTTAAACCTGGAATTACGGGGTTTTCTCAGGTAAAGGGATATCGTGGTGGAACATATAGTGTAGAGCACATGAGAAAACGTACCGATTATGATTTGATTTATGTTCAAAAAAATACGTTTTTCATGGACCTGTACATAATAATGAAAACAGTGACCAAAATGGTAAATTTGGATACCAATGCCCACTAAGGTACGTTTTCATTCTCTAATCTCATTTCTAAATCTTTAAACTTGCTACATCCAAACAGTAACATGAAACAAATTCTTTCATTTTTATTACTATTTTTTATTTCGCTCTCCTTTGCTCTTCTCCCCTCACAAACACAAGCTCAGATAGGTGGTGGTGTAAGTTTTGGCAACATTCAAAACCTTCAGGTGGAGGATTTATCGGATGATGAACTGCTGAATTTTTACAGGCAAATGCGGGCGCAGGGTTTAACCATTCAGGAAGTAGGCAATATTGCCAGAGCGCGAGGCATGCCTTCATCAGAAGTATCAAGGCTTACCAGCAGGCTGAACAGAATTGCCACCGGTAGAGATAGAGACAGAGATCCTACCGTTCGTTCCATTTCAAGAACTGGCGATGAAGCAAGAATGCAATTTGATCCAGTAACACCTCTCGAAGAAGAGTTGCTGATAAGTGAATTGAGGAGGTTGGTTCAGGAACGAAATGAAGAAGACTTAATGCGTGAACTTGATCTGATACTTGAAGAAGGATTTCCGGTATTTGGCGCAAAATTGTTTGCCGGTTCATCACTGTCTTTTGAACCTTCTCTGAATATTCCCACACCGGTCGACTATGTTTTTGGTCCTGATGATGAAATTAGAATTGATATTTGGGGAGCAGCCGAAGCAGAATATCGGCTAATTGTTAATCCGGATGGCAATATTCGCATACCCAATATCGGGCCTATCCAGGTGGGTGGTCTGCAATATGATGAGGCAAGAGATCGGATCATTAAAAACCTGAAGAGAATTTATTCAGGAATAAACCTTACCGACCCATCAGAAGGAAACACCTTTGCTGATATTTCTTTAGGAAATACACGTAGTATTAATGTCAGCATGATTGGTGAAGTACGACAGCCAGGCTCATACACGGTTTCATCCCTCGCAACAGTTTTTAACATGCTGTATGCCGCCGGTGGTCCTAACCGAACCGGTTCATGGAGAAATATTCAGATTATCAGGGGTGAAGAAGTTGTTCGAGAGTTCGACTTGTATGACCTGATAGTTCATGCTAATCAAAGGGACAATATTCGTCTAAAAGACCAGGATATTATCAAGGTGCCACCATATATCAACAGGATTCGTTTGAATGGTGAAGTTAAACGGCCTGGTTTATATGAGATGAAAGAAGGAGAAACACTGGCTGATTTGATACATTTTTCTGGCGGTTTTGCAGAAAATGCGTACAAAGAACGAATTGTTCTACAAAGAAGAAGTGAAGTACAGCGTAGTATTTCTGACGTAAAATGGCCCGAAGGTGGTGATATTGAACTTCGTAACGGTGATGAAATTGAGATAGAGAGAATAACTGATCGATTTGAAAACAGAGTTCGTATTGAGGGTGCAGTTTATCGTGAAGGTAATTATGAGCTTACTGAAGGGATGATGTTGACCGATCTATTGGATAAAGCGGAAGGTGTAACAGAGGATGTGTATTTGGAGCGGGGAATTATCATCAGAAGTATGGATAACTTGATGCTCGAAAGTATTGCATTCTCCGTGCGTGATATTCTGGAAGGTACTGCGGAGGATATTAAGTTAAAACGTGACGATCTGGTTCAGATTGCTTCCCTTTTTGATATGCAGGAAAGTAGGACCATTCGCGTTTCCGGTGCTGTAAATAGTCCGGAAAGTTTTGAATTTCTTGAGGGAATGACACTTGAAGATGCCATATATTTGGCCAGTGGTTTACGCGATAGGGCAGCAGCTTATCGTGTTGAAGTTGCACGGCGTATAGTGGATGAAGGTTCACAGATGAAAGTTAATCAAATAGCTGATGTATATCATTTTGAAATTGAGCCTAACTTTCAATTTCGCGATCGTGACCGGGAATTTAAACTGAAACCTTTTGACATGGTTTTTGTACGAACAAAGCCTAATTATCAGCAGCAGCTTACCGTACGAATTGAAGGTGAAGTAGAGTTTCCCGGAGAGTATGTACTCGAACAACGGGATGCCCGGCTTACTGATTTAGTTGAACAAGCCGGAGGCTTGTCTCAGTATGCATTCCCACAGGGTGCATCGATGCAGCGTATACTTGAAATAGGTTCTGAGGATGATTTTGCGAATGATTTTGGAACCGGTCTTCTACAACTTGATATACTTAATCTTGAGGGTGTTAATTTACAGCGCCCTGAATCGGTTAATGATACAACTTATACACCTGTTGGAATACGACTTGCTGAAGCAATTAATAATCCTAAAGGAAGTAGCGATATTCGTGTTCAGGAAGGTGATGTGATTACAATTCCAAGGCAACTTGAAACTATACGTATTGAAGGAGGGGTACTATCACCTGTAACAACGAGGTATGTGCCCGGACGTGGCCTTCAAAGTTATATTGATGCTGCTGGTGGAACTACAGAAAGGGGACAGCGCAGGCGGGCATATATTGTATATGCAAATGGTGAAGTTGACCGGGTAAGAAGTTTTCTTAGAATCAGGAGTAATCCCGATGTAGAACCTGGTGCAACCATTATTGTACCCGAAAAACCTGCTGCGCTTCAGCTATCACCGCAAGAACGTATTAGCTTGGCCTCGAGTATAGCATCTACTGCTTTACTTTTTGTAACACTGATTGATCGGCTTAGCGACTGATTTTCAACCTTTTTACAGGTCGGATTGGTTGAAGAAAGAAGCCTCTCCGATTAATTATTGGTTTCATTACACTGGGTTTACGACATGAGTAAGCAGAAAACCGCATTAATTACCGGAATAACAGGTCAGGACGGTTCTTACCTGGCAGAATTGCTCTTAGAAAAAGGGTACATGGTTCATGGGATCAAGAGGCGGGCAAGTTTATTTAATACCGATAGGATTGATCATTTATATCAAGACCCGCAAGAAGCTGATCAATCGCTTGTATTGCACTACGGGGATTTAACTGATTCCATGAACATCACCCGAATTATTCAGCAAACACAACCGGATGAGATCTACAATCTCGCGGCAATGAGCCATGTTAAAGTCAGCTTCGAAACTCCGGAATATACGGCTAATGCAGACGGTATCGGCACCCTTCGAATTCTTGAAGCAGTACGGCTTCTTGGAATGGAGAAAAAAACCCGCATTTACCAGGCATCAACATCCGAGCTTTATGGCTTGGTTCAGGAAGTTCCGCAAAATGAAAAAACCCCGTTTTATCCGCGTTCTCCTTATGCCGTTGCCAAACTCTATGCCTACTGGATTACAATAAATTACCGTGAAGCGTACGATTTTTATGCTTGTAATGGCATTCTGTTTAATCACGAATCTCCCCGCAGAGGAGAAACTTTTGTAACCCGGAAAATTACCAGAGCAGCAGCAAAAATTGCTCTTGGGCTTCAGGAAACGTTATACATAGGAAATATGGATGCAAAACGTGATTGGGGTCATGCAAAAGATTATGCTGAAGCCATGTGGCTTATGTTGCAGCAAGAGACCCCCGAAGATTTTGTGATTGCTACGGGAATTACAACTTCGGTTCGTGATTTTATTAAATTGTCTTTTGCAGAAGCAGGTATGAATTTGACATTTAAAGGAGAAGGTGTTGATGAAGTTGGAATTCTGGAGTCATTCGGGCCGCAATGGAATGATCATAAATTTAAAAGTTCCATTAAACCCGGTGATGTGCTTGTAAAAGTAGACCCACGCTATTTTCGCCCAACGGAAGTAGATTTGCTGATTGGCGACCCTAAAAAAGCCAAAGAGAAATTGGGATGGAATCCTGAATACAGCCTGAAAGAACTAATTGATGAGATGGTCAGGTCTGACCTGGAACTTTTCACAAAAGAATGTACATTGCTTGAAAATGGTTATACAGTACTAAGGCAGGCTGAATAACCGTGGGTTTTATCATGCTGCTGATAAATGTTAGTATATGAAAGATTCCATCAAAAAGATCTACTCCCTGCTCCCTGAAGGAGACCACTATAAACTGGCAGTTCTGTTCTTTTTGATGCTTGTTGCCTCTCTTCTTGCCTTGATTGGAATCGGAACCGTTCCTGTTTTTGTGATTGCAGTTATGGATGCCGAGAGAATTTTGACCATGCCATACATAGGCCCTGCTCTCGAAGCATTGAATATTACCACCCCAAGGCGCCTGGCAATTTTTGGCTCCGCATTTTTACTGTTTGTATATCTTCAGAAAAACCTGTTTATGGTTTTTTACGATTACCTGAACAGTAAATTTATGCTCAACAGAAGTTTTTTTCTTCAGAACCGGCTGTTCAGGGCATATATGTATTCTCCCTATACTTTTTTCATCAGCCGTAATTCATCCGAATTGCTCAGAAATATAAGCAGTGAAGCAAGAAAAGTACTGGAAGGTACATTAAAACCTATACTGTTGATAGCACTGAATGGGATAATGACGATCGTAATTGTGGGGGCATTAATTGTTGTTGAACCCCTGATTTCCGGCCTGGGCATTTTATTATTTGGTTCATTCTCCTACCTGTTCATAAAAGCTACCAAAAACAAAATGTCTTTTTTCGGAAGTGAATCACTCGGCCACAGGCATGCAATGAACAAAGTAGTTTTGCAGGGTTTAGGCGGCTTTAAGGATGCAAAAGTTTTAAAGCGTGAATCGCACTTTCTGGATGAATTCAAATTTCACTCGAGCCGCCACCGCTTATATGATCTTTGGAGAAATGTTTTGAATAACGCTCCTCAGCAGATTATTGAGATGATAGCCCTTGCAGGAATTCTGTTTATTGCCCTTATGATGGTATTACAAGGCCGCGATGTCAGTGCCATTGTTCCTGCTGTAGCCATGTTTGGTGCAGCCGTTATGAAAATTAAACCATCTATTTTTACGATCATTCAGAATCTGAATAGTCTTCGGTATAACATCCATTCTGTTGAGGCTGTTTATCATGATTTGCAACTATTAGAGCGGGATATTCCATATGTAAGCCCCAGAAGGCCTCGTTCAAAAAGATTGCTGCAAATTAAAAATCACATTGAGCTCAGGAATGTAGACTTCGCTTATCCGGAATCCGGTGAAAGTGCGCTAAAAAAAATTTCGATAACCATACCCAAAAACCGCTCGGTTGCATTTGTGGGGCCATCGGGGGCTGGTAAAACTACCATTGTTGATGTGATTCTGGGACTCCTGAAACCATCAAAAGGCAGCATATTGGTGGATGGGAAAAACATACATGATGATCTTGATGCCTGGCAATCCAATATCGGTTACATTCCTCAATTTATATATCTGCTGGATGATACAATAAGAAGGAACATCTGTTTTGGAATTCCGGAAGATGAGATTGATGAAGAACAATTTCTCCTTGCCATTGAAACAGCTCAGTTAACAGAATTAATAAATTTTCTTGATGATGGTGTACAGACTATAGTTGGAGAACATGGAATTCGACTGTCAGGCGGCCAGCGCCAGCGAATTGGCATTGCCAGGGCCATCTACAATAATCCCCAGGTTCTGATTATGGATGAAGCAACCTCAGCGCTTGACAACATCACGGAAAAACACGTGGTGCGGGCCATTGAAAAACTAAAGGGAGATAAAACCATCATTATGATAGCTCATCGGCTTACCACCGTCCAAAATTGTGATATCATCTATATGATGAAAGATGGCCGGATTATCGGAGAAGGAAACTATTCAGAACTGCTGGAAACAAACGAAGAGTTCAGAGAGATGAGCCTTGTTGATGAATAGAATGGATTTTCATCTCATTGTGTTGATTCATCTTTGGATGTATTATGGCGGGTCTTAAAGTTAAGTATAAAAAAATATTAACTTACATGTACCCGGGAAGGGACTCTAAATAGTATATATGCTTTTAAAAGGTAGTTTCATTTAGTACCAATATATGCTTATATGTATGCTTAGGCAATGATTAGTTAAAAATTAGTTACAGAATATGTTTTACTAATGTTGTACTATTTGTTTCACTGATGTATATTAAAAGTGAACTTATAACTTGTTTTACTATCATATGCCTGCAACATTTAAATACTATTTACGAACTGATCAGCCAAATTCCAACGGTGAATGTTCTCTTTATCTTAGGATAACTCACAATCGGAAAATGAAATACCATAACACTGGTATTAAATTGCACCCTTCAGATTGGAATTCAAAACGTGATGAAGTTAGATCCGGTCACCGCCAAGCTGATAAAATCAATGATACCCTGGATCAATTAAAAGAACGCGCAAATCAGATCCGGCGTGAACTTGCCATGCAATTGAAAGAAAATGCAGATGCTATAAAACGTATTTTAGAAAGTTCATCTTCAGATGACTTCTTTTCACTTGCAGATGAATACCTGGCAGACCTTAAATCAAACGGTCACTACCACACCCAAAGACAAAGCAAGGTGGCTATTGATAAGCTGAAACGGTTTCACAATAAAAAACATCTGCCTGTAAATCTAATAGATGAAGCGTTTTTACAACGGTTTGTGAAGTTTATGCAGCAGCCACCTTATAACAACAAAGCATCTACCATTCATAAAAATATAGGTGCTATTAGTGCGATATTAGACAATGCCACTCAATTAAACATGCTACCATATAACCCAACTAAGAATGAAGGGTTTAAGCTGCCTAAAAAGAACGGTACCACCACCAAAGCAAAATTAACGTTTGAGCAGATTAAACAAATAGAGAACATGCAACTGAAACCAGGTAGTAATTGCTGGAATGCGCGTAACGCTTTTATTTTAGCTTTCTACTTTTGTGGGATCCGGTTTGGTGACTTGTGTATGTTGCGGTGGGAAAACGTTTCAAGTGGTCGTTTACGCTATACAATGAGTAAAACTGATACTGATATTGATGTAAAGATTCCTGAAGGTGCTAAGCGTTTTTTAGAATTGTATGATATGAAGTCAGATACTGATTTTATCCTACCATTTTTATCTGATATGAGTAAAGAAGATCAAAAAGATGGTGGGTATATCCGTAAACGAATAGCGAGTAATAATACTATTGTGAATGGCTGCCTAAAAGATATTGCTGATCAATTAGAAATATCAGAATCAGTTTCTATGCACGTGGCAAGGCATTCTTTTGCGCAATATGCCGTGGATGAAAAGAAAGTGCCTGCCTACCATTTAATGATCTTGTTAGGTCACAGTAATATTAAAACCACCATGCAATATTTGAAAACAATCAATGTGAGTGCAGCAGATAAGACGCTGGACGCTATATTTTAAAAAAAGAACCCCGGCAGCCTGCAACGGAATACCGGGGTTTTGAACTTATAACTTATATATATAATACAATGAAGAAAGAAGAAAGTAAATATACCCTGGAGACGTGGCAACAGATGGAGAGAGATTACAGAAACGGGAAAATACCTGAACTAACTGATTCTGTGATTATAAAAGGGTTTCTGCCATATCAAGTTTATCTGATAAGTGCGCGTTTATCCGATACGCCGAATTATTTAAGTGAATCAGAATACAAGCGTATTTTAAATGAGCAGATACGTGTTTTTGATATACGCTTGGAGTTGGGTTTAAACTATACCTTCAATTCATTTATAAATAAGCTGAAAGGATTATCACCGGCGGAAATTGAAAGGGCTATTCAGGAAAAAATACAGGTTTACGAGGATGCAACCAGGGGAATGGATTTACAGGTACGCAATAATGTGGCAGATGGAGCAAAGCGCCCGTATGGAATTGATTATGGCACATATCATTACACAAAATGTTTATCGTCTAAAGAGCTTGCAGGATATTATTTAACGTATGAAGTTAATGGAGAACCTAAATCAAATGAGTATTTCGATTTGTGGTTTATGAAAAAAATGTGTGTCAATTTGAAATCTGAATTATCTACCATGTACAAACGGAATCTATTAGATCAATTCTTTTATGGATTCAAGCCAAAAGAGCATGAAAAAACTTTAGTGGGTGAATATTTAATTCACTGGGAGAGTAACAAGGGGTTTTGGAATGCAAGAAGTAGAGCAAAAAATACGATTACAAATGAATATCCAATAATTGAAAATATATCTGATAGTGTGATAAAAAACTGGGAGGACAAATGGAAGGAATTTTTGTCTTCACGCACAGAAAAAAATGTTTTCAATTAATTTAACACAACTTTCTATATCATTTCTATAACCTTTCTATAGACCAAATTGTAACGTCTGTGCAATTTATAGGTGCGTTTTAACGAAAACTAAAAACCACCTGTAATGAATACGGAAATATTTATTCCCACCAAAAAAGAGTTTCAGGATATTTTATCTGAGACCGTTGATGCTATCCTGGCGCAACGAATCCCACAAATTATACGGCAAGCGAACCGGAAAGAGATCCTGACCCCTGCAGAGGTAAAAGAACTCACTGGCATGTCGTACCGGATGCAGAAGTACCACCGAGACCAAAAAAACCTACCGCATTCAAGAGATGGGAGGAAAATATTCTATCAGACAACGGATGTTGAAACATTTATGACTGATAGACGAATTGAAGCGAGAGGGTAAGCAATGATTGAACTTATAACTGCAACAAAAGACAGCCATAACTTTACCCTGCTGCTGAAGTGTTTAAAAAGTGGAATACATACCTATTCTATCACTTTTAATGCGTTACGCGCTAAATATGAGCCATTTTTGGGTGAAGATTTTGAACAGGCTTTTATTAAGGAGGTGCGCAATGATAAGTGAGAAGCTCACACCTACTGACACCAAAATTATTTTAAATGCACTGGGTATTGATGCCAATGGTAAAGCCTGGCAGACGATTAAAAGCCCTTTAAGAGAGGAGAATGACGCTTCTTTTGGGCTGAATGTTGAAACAGGTGCCTGGAAAGATCATGCTACTGGTGAAACGGGTGATGTTATCACCTTAATTGAGCGTATTAATCACCTGGAAACCAAACAGGCGGTGGATTGGCTTAAAAAACATGTTGACCTGGGTGATACTCTGCATAAAGCAACTGCCAATGGTAAAGTAAAGAAGATCGAACCGTTTTGGAATGAATACAGAAAGGAATTCATCAAAATGGGTATGAAACGAATTGATAAGGAACCCGGTCACAGACTACTCACCATTGCAAAAGAGTATGATTGCCTGGAATTAGCCACATTGCAAAAATTCGGGTGCGGTATTGTGGAAAAATGGGGTGCCGATTATTTAGCTCTGCCGTATGCCACCGGCTGCCAATTATACCGGCGCGAAGGTGAAAAGATTATCAAATCAGTGAAAGGATCCACACCTGGAGCTTCATTTTTTGGCATTAAGCAATTAGCTGGACGTGATACACTATATATAGCAAAATCACCACGCGAAACGATGCTTTTAAATCAATTATTCAGTGAAAGCGCGGACGTGGTGGGATTGTGTACCGGTGAACAGGGTAACATATCAAAAAAACAATTTGAAGCCCTTAGAAACGAAATTTCAGCGTCAAAATATTCACATATCTACATTTTTTTGGATTGTGACACTGAAGCGGCACTTAAAACGGCACTTTCGTTTGAAAGTGAGGTAAGGAAAGTAACAGGGAACGGAAATATTAGTGTAGTTAATATTCACGAAGTGACCGGGTTCAAAGATATTACTGATTGTGTTCGCGGCGGCATGGATAAAAATTCATTTTCGGCATTATTAGAAGACACTGTAAAAGATCAGAATCTCAATGTTGACAATAAAAGACCGCTTGAACTTGAAGAATTTTATTCATGCGCACCTGAAAATAAGTGCATCTACACGCCAACACGTGATTTATGGTATAATTCAAGTGTAGATGCGCGTATTCCACCAATACCAACTGGTAATTACTATCAGAATGGGAAAATGATATATGAATCTGCGAGTGATTACCTGGCTAAACATAGAAGTGTGGAGCAGATGACGTGGGCGCCGGGTTATCCTATGCTAATCAGAGACAGATTTATTTCCAATGGTGGCATTGTTGAATATCCAGGCTGCACCACATTTAATTTGTATCAGCCACCCAACATAAAAGCCGGAGATCCCGAAAAAGCATTAAACTTTCTGAATCATATTAAGAAGATATATCCTAACGATTTTGAACACCTATTAAAATGGTTTGCGCAACGGGTTCAATATCCGGGTACAAAGATTAATCATGCAATTGTGTTAGGTGGCAGCCAGGGTATTGGGAAAGACACCACCCTTGAACCGCTAAGGCGCGCCGTTGGAAGCTGGAATTTCCACGATGTGACACCGAATCAATTAATAGGTGATTTTAATGGCTTTTTAAAATCCATTGTCCTTCGTATCAGTGAGGCGCGCGAGATGGGAGACGTTGACCGGTACGGCTTTTATGAACACTTGAAAATTGTAACCACTGCACCGCCGGAAGTTCTGCGAATTAATGAAAAGAACAGGCGTGAATATGGCATTATGAACGTTTGCGGTGTTGTTATTACAACTAATCACAAAGCAGGCGGTATTTATCTGCCCGCTGATGACAGGCGGCATTATGTAGCCTGGAGTGACTGCAGTAAAGATGACTTTAAAGAAAGCTACTGGCGCGATCTATGGGAATGGTATGATAATGGTGGTTTTGAACATGTAACTGCTTATCTACAGACGCTGGATATATCTAATTTTGACCCAAAAGAACCACCACCAAAAACAGCGGCATTTTGGGAGATTGTAGATGCCGGGCGCGCGCCTGAGGATGCTGAAATGGCTGATGCCTTGGATAAATTAAACAATCCGGATGCAGTTACTATTGACCAGGTTGCCAGTGTAGCCAGTGTAGATTTTAAAGATTGGTTGCAGGAAAGGAGAAACCGCCGACAGATTCCACACCGGTTTGATACAGCCGGATATGTTCCGGTACGTAATGATGCCGCCAAAGATGGATTGTTTAAAATCAGAGGTAAACGATCCGTTGTTTACGCAAAAAAAGACCTTTCAAAACGTGACCGAATCGAAGCAACAAATGAACTTATAACCGCGGAGAATTCCTAATGATTTTCACAAAACACGATATCAAAAAATCAAACAGACCCTTTAACGTGAAGACGCTGGCACGGCGTGGCGTGTGGGATGCAGGGCAAAAAAAACCAAGTTTCCCCGAAGGTGGGATGTANTTCGATC